>Ga0209596_1000062_pt1 | contig 92799 bp, 92 predicted proteins | sample M_130807_MF_Meta_FD_187314 | JGI IMG/M metagenome (GOLD analysis project Ga0209596, IMG submission 187314) | Freshwater microbial communities from Lake Montjoie, Canada to study carbon cycling - M_130807_MF_MetaG (SPAdes) (version 2) | ecosystem: Environmental > Aquatic > Freshwater > Lake...
AAGGTTCGTTGAAAGTCTTTCGGCCTATGCAAGACAATTTTTAGATATGCAAGACAAGCCTGATGTGGAGTCAATAACGGGGCTTTCACCAGCAATTGCCATCGATCAAAAAACCACTTCACGCAACCCGCGTTCAACAGTTGGAACGGTTACCGAAATTTATGATCACTATCGATTACTTTTTGCAAGAATTGGCGTACCCTACTCTCCTACCACTGGAAAGCCGATCGAAAGCCAATCTTCATCGGTGATTGTTGATAAAATTCTAGCTTTGCCGAAAAAAACTCGTATTTACATTTTGTCGCCAATTGTTCGTGCGCAAAAAGGCGAGTTTCGCAAAGAAATGATGAATGCTAGAAAGCAAGGCTTCCAGAGAATTAAAATCGACGGAAATATCCACGATTTAAATGAAATTTTACCACAACTTGATAAAAATAAAAAACACAATATTGAAATTGTTGTTGATAGAATTGTTATCACTGAAGATCTTGGTAACCGAGTTGCAGATTCGGTTGAGACCGCTTTAAAAATATCCGAAGGTTTAATTTGTGTTGAAATCGTAAGCTTCCCTGATGATCATTTGGGACAAGTTAAAGCCCCAAATCTTAAAACAAAATCAAAAAAAGACGCTAAAAATAAAGAAGCGACTTCAGACAAAGATGAAAATTTAAACGAAACTTTTCAATCGCCAAGTAACGATCTATTAAAAGCTCAAATTGGTGAAGTTGTTTTATTTAGTGAGAAATTTTCTTGTCCAGTTTCAGGTTTTACAATTTCTGAAATTGAGCCAAGATTATTTTCTTTCAATTCGCCTTTTGGGGCTTGTAAACATTGTGATGGGCTTGGAACCGAGCGCTATTTCAGTATCGATTTATTGGTCGAAGATGAAAATTTATCCTTAAGACAAGGTGCAATTTCAATGTGGAAAGGAACGCAAGAGCGTTTTTATCAGCAAATTTTGTCGGCAATGGCAACGCATTATAAATTTAGCTTGGATGCGCCATTTAAAACTCTTTCACAAGAGGTAAAAGATAAAATTTTTTACGGAACTGGAGGCGAAGAAATCGAATTAAAAATTGAAGATGGATTAAAAGCAATTCGTGTTAAAAAAACTTTTGATGGGATTGTTAATAATATGAAAAAGCGCATCGCTGAAAGCGCCAATGAAGATGGGGCGGATGAGTTTTTAAAATATCAAGCGCTTAAAAAGTGCGAATCTTGTAATGGTTATCGCCTTAACGAACAATCTTTGTCGATTAAAATTGCAGGTTTACATGTTGGCCAAGTAAGCGCTATGTCCGTTGAAAAATCAATCGACTGGTTTACAAATTTACCCAAATATTTAACCTCAATGCAACAGCAAATTTCCGAGCGCTTGCTCAAAGAAGTTACGCGTCGTTTAGGATTTCTATCGAATGTTGGGCTTGAATATTTAACGATTAATCGCGAGGCGGGAACGCTCTCGGGTGGTGAAGCGCAACGAATTCGTTTGGCTTCGCAAATTGGCTCAGGATTGTCGGGAGTCCTTTATGTTCTTGATGAGCCATCGATTGGATTACATCAATCTGATAATGATAAATTAATTACCACTTTAAAAAATTTACGAGATTTGGGAAATTCAGTAATTGTGGTTGAGCATGATGAAGAAATGATGCGCGAGGCGCAATATCTTATCGATGTCGGTCCGGGAGCGGGAATTCATGGCGGTCAAATTATTTCGGCAGGAAAGCCAGAATATGTTATTCAAGACGAAAATAGCATCACGGGACAATATTTAAGCGGTAAAAAAACTATCGAAATTCCTAGCAAAAGACGCAAAATTGATAATCAAAAGGTCATTCGCCTCAAGGGTGCGACATTAAATAATTTAAAAAATGTCGATCTAGATTTGCCACTCAAGGTTTTTGTTGCGGTTTCAGGAATTTCGGGCGGAGGAAAATCGAGCTTGGTTATCAAAACTTTATTTCCAGCTCTTGATAAAATTATTAACAAAGCCAGGGCGACTCCGGGACCTTACCAAAGTTTATTTGGACATCATTTAATTGATAAAATTATTGAAATTGATCAATCGCCAATCGGCAGAACTCCGCGCTCTAACCCTTGTACTTATATCGGCGCCTTTACCTTTATTCGTGAATTTTATGCTAATTTGGCGGATTCAAAAGCGCGTGGTTATAAAGTTGGTAGATTTTCTTTTAATGTTAAGGGCGGAAGATGCGAAACTTGTCAAGGTGATGGGGTTATAAAAATAGAAATGCACTTTTTGCCAGATGTTTATGTTCGTTGCGAAACTTGCCACGGCAAGCGTTATAATCGCGAAACTCTCGAAATTAAATATAAAGATAAATCAATTTCTGATATTCTTGAAATGACCGCCGAAGATGCTTGCGCTTTCTTTTCGAACATGTCACATATTCAAGAAAAATTTAGAGCTTTATGCGATGTTGGTTTGGGTTATATTAAAATTGGACAAAGCGCTACGACGCTTTCGGGCGGTGAGGCGCAAAGAATTAAGCTTGCAAAAGAATTAAGTCGCAAAGCAACGGGAGATACGCTTTATATTTTGGATGAGCCAACGACAGGTCTACACTTTGAAGATATCAGCAAGCTTCTTAAGGTTTTGCATAAATTAGTTGAATCGGGTAATTCTATCTTGGTTATCGAGCATAATCTTGATGTTTTAAAAACGGCGGATTGGATAATCGATATTGGGCCTTGTGGTGGCGATAAGGGCGGATATATTGTTGCTCAAGGCACTCCAGAGCAGGTTGCTAAAGATAAAAATTCGGTTACGGGCAAATATTTAACAAAATCTTTAAAAAAATAATTTGAAATAATTATGGAGTTTAAATCGCTTCGAGAATCGATTGCTAGTTGCGCATTTTATATGCAAAAAACAATGAGCGAATTATTACCAGAAAATTTTTCTGATTCAAGAATTGTTGAGGCGATGCGCTATTCGTCTTTATCGGAAGGTAAAAGAGTGCGCCCATTTTTATTAATGGCGAGCGCTAATATGTTTAATTTCCCAATTCTAAAAACTTTGCGTTGTGCTTCGGCGATAGAGTTTATTCATGTTTATTCGTTAATTCATGATGATTTGCCGTCGATGGATAATGATGATTTTCGTCGAGGCAAATTATCTAATCACAAAAAATTTGATGAAGCTACGGCGATACTTGCCGGTGACGCTTTGCTCACTTTTGCTTTTGAAATTTTAGCAAGTCCCGAGGCGCATTCAAGCGCCGAAATTCGTTGCGAATTAATAAAGACTTTATCGACTTCAGCTGGCTTTAAAGGAATGGTCGGCGGACAAATGCTTGATATTGAAAATATTGATAAAAATATTTCCGAAGAGCGCATTATTAATTTACATAGGCTCAAAACCGGAGAGCTTTTTATGGCATCCGCAGAATGTGGAGCGATTTTAGCTGGGGCCACTAAAGAAGAGCGCTCAGCAATTCGTTATTATGCTCATGATTTAGGTTTAGCGTTTCAAATCAAAGACGATATTCTTGATCATTTAGGGTTCCCAATCGGCAAAACAGAAATCGATGAAATTGTTCATAAGAAGCCTAAAGAAAATGCCAGCATTGTTGATATTATTGGCTTAGAGCGCTCTAGCCAACAGCTTAAAATTTTGAGCGAACAAGCAAAAGCGCATTTAAAAATCTTTGGAGAAAAAGCTAATCTTTTAAATGATTTAGTAGATTTTTTAGTTAACCGAAATAATTAATTTACAAAAATTTATAAGTTTTTATAGAGTTAGTTTCGGTGTTTTCTATTGAATATTATTTTATTTAACAATAAACCTTGTTGACAAACAATTTTAAAATTTTATTTTTCTGTTGGTTCTTTTTATATAAAAAATTCTTTATTGAAATCGTTATTCGATTTTTTAAAGAATAATAATTATTTTTAAAAAGAAAACTGATCGAAAATCAGTATTAATAAAAAATCATTTTGCTAAAAAACATGAAAAATTTTTCACTAATCCTTGCGGTTGTTGCATTATTTGCTTCTTCTGCTAACGCACAAACCTCAGCTACTAAATCACCAGTTGTTGCGGTTCCTGCTGCAAATACTGCTCCAGCTACTACTTCAGCTACTGCTCCAGCAGCTGCTCCAGTTGTTGATGCTAAAGCAGAAAAACAAGCTAAAAAAGCCGCTAAAAAAGCCGCTAGAAAAGCAGCTAAAAAAGCCTCAGCTCCAGTTGTTGCTTCGCCAATTGCCGTTGCTGCTCCAGTTGCTAATCCAGCTCCAGCTCCAGCTCCAGCTCCAGTTCCAGCTAAAAGATAGTTTTTATTTTTTTTAAATCGAGTCTTGTCAATTGATAAGACTCGATTTAATTTTTACAAAAAAACTTGCAGTTTTTTTAAAGACCAAATAAAATCAAAATCATTAAATTTGCGCCGGATTAGCTCAGTGGTAGAGCAACTGTCTTGTAAACAGTAGGTCGTCAGTTCAATCCCGACATCCGGCACCACTAAACACCGATCCTGAATTAAAATAATTTTTTTATTCCAGCTTAAGGGCGCTATAAACAAAACTCTTCTTCAAATGCAAATCTTTCGCTCGGTAAGTTTTTCAATTTTTGTAAATTTATGGGGAATAATAATCCCAATCATATTTTTTCTTCCATCATTTATTTTTCGTAGCAAAAAAATTGCCGATAAGGGCGCCAAAATATGGGCCATAGTGCTTTTTTGGATGTTAAAAAAATTATGTGGAATTAATTATAAAGTTATCGGCAGAGAAAATATTTCAAAAACCCCCTGTATTTATGCGTGCAAGCATCAATCGATGTGGGAAACGGTGATTATGCATTTAATCATTGATCGCCCAGTCTACGCTTATAAAAAAGAGCTTGAGATCATTCCTTTTTATGGTTGGTTCTTAAAAGTTATGAGTGGCATTAAGGTCGATCGCAAAGGTGGCGTTAAATCTTTGAAATCGGTAATAAACCAAACCAAAAATTACTTAAGCAAAAAACAATCGATAGTTATTTTTCCTCAAGGCACAAGAGTTCCGATCGAAGGTTCAATCGAAAAATATCCTTATCAAGCGGGCATAACTGCGCTTTACAATTCTTGCGATGTAAAAATTGTCCCCGTGGCTTTAAATTCGGGGCTTTTTTGGCCTAAGGGTCAAATTTTAAAAAAGCGCGGAACCATTATTATTGAATTTCTTCCGGCAATTAAGAAAGGATTAAGCAAAGAAGATTTTAACAAAAAACTTATTTCTTGCATCGAAGAAAAAAGTCATAAACTTTGTAAAATATCATAATTTCAGATGTTAAATTTATTAACTATGGGAAGCTATAAATTTTTCATAAGCTTCGCTTAAAATCTTTGCAATTGAAGGGTCTGAGGCGGATTCTTTTCCAAAAATTTCTTGGCCATTAATTTTAAAAACGGGTCGAATTATTAAGCTTGAGCTCGTTAAAAAAACCTCGCAAGCGCTCATCATTTCATCAACACTAAAAGTTTTTTCAATTACATTAATATTATTTTCTTGAGCAATTTTAATTAAACGATTGCGCGTGATACCGCATAAAATATGGTTATTCGCGGGGTGAGTAATTAGATTTTTTTTGGCATCAACTATAAAAACATTGGCATAAGTTGCTTCGGTAATGATGTTATCGCGCACAAAAATTGCGTCGTCAAAGCCTGCATCTTTGGCTTTTTGGTTAACTAAAGTTGAAGCTAAAAGATTGATGGTTTTTATGTCACATCTTTTCCAGCGAATATCATCGTGAGTCATGGCGCTGTAGCCCCTTTCAAACTCTTCAGGACTGACAATTTTTCTAGGTGAAACCGTTGCGCTAATGGTATTTTTTAAGTTTTTTGGGCACCATGGTGTGCGATTAGCGACTCCGCGAGTAATTTGTAAATAACAAGTTGCCGAGGTTGTAAAATTATTTTTAGAAAATAACTCGAGTTGAATTTTTATTAACTCTTCGATGCTAAAATTATGATCGATATTTAGCTCTTTCAAACTGCGCATTAAGCGCTGAAGATGAAAATTTCCGTCAATTAATTGACCATTTTCGAAAAGCGTGACTTCGTAGGCGCCATCGGCAAATTGAAAACCACGATCTTCGATATGAACAAAACATTTTTCGTGAGGTAAAAATTCGCCATTTAAATAAGAAATGCGACTCATATTATTTTTTTAAAATTGAGTTGCCGGCATATTTTGCGCTAGTTCCGAGGTAATTAGAAATTCTTAAAAGTTCATTATATTTTGCCGTGCGATCAGAGCGACAAAGTGAGCCGGTTTTGATTTGTCCAGCATTTGTGGCGACCGCAATGTGAGAAATTGTGGCATCTTCAGTTTCGCCTGAGCGATGCGAAATTATATTATTGTAACCAGCATTTTTAGCGATGTTAATAGTTTGCAAAGTTTCAGTTAAAGTACCGATTTGATTGACTTTAACCAAAACCGCATTGGCCATTTTTTCTTTAATGCCATTTTCTAAAATTCGTGGATTGGTAACAAATAAATCGTCGCCAACAATTTGAATTTTATTTCCCAAGACTCTTGTAATCTCTTTCCAGCCAGCAAAATCATCTTCGGCGAGAGGGTCTTCGATAGAAAAAATCGGATAAGAATTAACTAAATCTTGATAATATTCAATTATCTGAGAATTGTTGAGATTCTTGCCCTCGCCCGCTAAATTGTAAATGCCGTTTTCATAAAATTCTGAAGAGGCGCAATCTAGCGCAAGCATGATGTCGGCGCCTAAATTGTAGCCAGCTTTGATGGTTGCTTGAGCTATAAAATCAAGAGCTTGACGAGCTGAATCCAAGTTTGGAGCAAAGCCACCTTCGTCACCAACATTGGTATTGAAGCCTTGTTTTTTTAGCGTCGCTTTGAGGTGATGAAAAATTTCTGCGCCAGCGCGAATCGCATCTTCAATTGTTGGTGCGCCAATTGGTGCAATCATAAATTCTTGAATATCAATTTTATTATCGGCATGCTTGCCGCCATTGATTATATTCATCATTGGCACGGGCATTAAATTTCCGCGCGAATCTCCCAAATATTCAAAAAAAGGTTTTTTGGAATTATTTGCACAAGCTTTGGCGCAAGCCAAAGAAACTGCTAAAATAGCATTGGCGCCAAGTTTTGATTTATTTTGTGTGCCATCAAGATCAATTAAAATTTCATCAATTTTTTGTTGATTGGTGGCGTCAAGCCCACGAAGCCTTGAAGCTATAATTGAGTTAACATTTTCTACTGCGTTTAAAACCGATTTACCGAGATATTGTTTTGCGTCGCCATCGCGAAGCTCACAAGCTTCAAGTTTGCCCGTAGAGGCTCCGGACGGAACTGCGCAAGATCCAACTGCGCCACTTTCAAGGGCAACTGTTGCTTCAATTGTTGGGAATCCCCTAGAGTCAATAATTTGTAGTGATTTGATTGATTTGATAATGTTCATGAAGATTTAATTTGTAATTAGAAATTTCTATAATAAATTTTTCCTAAAGTATATTAAATGTCAATTTCCAAATTATGTTTTTACTAAGAATTATAGTTTTTATTGTTATTATTATAATCGCCCTTCCTTATATTAAAAAGGGCGCAGATGCTGTAATGAAGGAAGTTCCAGGGGTTTCAAAGGTGGTGAATGAAGTTACTGATAAAGTTAAATCTGCTACTAAACAATAAATTAAAATTTATTGTCATCTTCTATTTCTTTCTCAGTTTCTCTTTCTTTAAAAAATGAAAGGTCTTTTTTAAGCAATATTTTAAAATCTTGACGACGCTTTTTTTCTAGAGCATTGATATTTTTGCGATATTTTATTAATTCTTTCTTTACCAGAATTTTTTGTTGTGGAGAAAGTTTTTGATATGCGCTAATTTGTTTTTGAAAAAAATCTTGCATTTCTTTTGAGGCAGATCCACCAGGGCGCTGGGTTTGAACGCCCTTTAAAATATAAGTATTTATCGCAACCAAATTTTTAAGTTTTGATATTTTTACAATTTCATCATCTAGATTTTTTGTATATTCCACCATTTTAAGTCCAAAATCTTGATTGACCTTTTGGAATTTTTTATTTTGATCAGGAGTTAAGCTTTTTAAAATTCCATCAAATTCTTTTTGTTCGGCGTTATTTTTTTCAATTTGAGCTTTTTCTTCTGCAGTATATTCAGGAGCTTTGTAGCCAGACTTTGGATCCTGCACAACTTTTGCATTGACAGCGGGCTTAACTTGATTGTTGTTTTGATTTGGGTTTTGAGCCAAGCATTCTGCGCTTATAAAAAGAGCTAAAAAAATAACGATTTTTTTCATTTTGTAATTAATTTTTTGATTAATAATAATTTATTCTGGTTTATCTAGAGGTGGGTTCTGATTTCCCGGGGACGGTAAATCAAAGCCAGTAATTTTTTTCATTTCTGCGCGATGGCGCTCCATTTCTTTTTTCACTAACTCTCTTTTTTCTGGTGCTAAACTTCTCATCATTTCGCGATGTTTATCCATTTTTTCTTTTTGCTCGGGAGAGGCATTTTCATAGCGCTCTTCTCTTTTGCCTTTTCTAGGTTTTGTAGAATTTGATGATTCTTGAATAGCAGGCTCGGTGTTGCTTGCAGTGCTTGCAGAAGGCTCACCTCTATTTTCTTCGCGTTTTTTCTGTCTTTCTTCTTTTGAAAGATTTTTATTTTCTTCGCGTCTTTTATCCATTTTTTCTTTTTGCTCGGGAGAGGCATTTTCATAGCGCTCTTCTCTTTTGCCTTTTCTAGGTTTTGTAGAATTTGATGATTCTTGAATGGCAGTTTCGGTGTTGCTTGCACTGCTTGCAGAAGGCTCTTGTGCCAATAATTTTGTTGCGAACAAAGAAAAAATCGCAGATAAAAGAATTAATTTTTTCATATAATCAGTTTTTACTTTTGAGGATTAAATTCAAATTTTAATAATGAAAAAATGACATAATTTAAATTGGAAAGCAAACAATATTATTCTTCTTTTTCATTTTGAAAATCTTTTGCAAAAAAATTGTTATAAAAATTGTCAAAATTTTTATTTTCAATTTCGTGGCGAATATCACGCATCAAATCTTGATAATAAAAAATATTATGTTCGGTAAGAAGCATTGCCCCTAAGATTTCATTGGATTTGACGAGGTGATGAAGATATGCTCGCGAATGATTTTCACAAGCGTAACAAGAGCATTTTTCATCAAGAGGCTTATCGTCAAAGCGATATTTAGCGTTACGAATATTAATTACGCCATCGCGCACAAAAGCTTGACCAGTGCGCCCAGAACGCGTTGGGATCACGCAATCAAACATGTCAATTCCGCGCGCAACAGCGCCAACGATATCGCTTGGCTTGCCAACCCCCATCAAATAGCGAGGTTTATTTTGCGGAAGAAAATCAGTGCAATAATCTAAAACTTCGAACATTTCTTTTTGTCCTTCGCCAACGGCCAAGCCTCCAATCGCATAACCATTAAAATCGATTTCGATTAATTTTTGAGCCGAAATTTCACGCAAATCTTTAAAAGTCGAGCCTTGAACTATGCCAAATATTCCATAACCATCGCGTTTTTTAAAAGCATTCTTAGAGCGCTGAGCCCAATCTATAGAGCGCTCCATGGCTTTTTTGGCTTTATCATAAGTCGCAGGGTATTCAACGCACTCATCAAAAATCATGGTTATATCGCTTCCAAGTTGATGTTGAATTTCAATCGATTTTTCGGGCGTTAAAAAATGTTTTGAGCCGTCAATGTGCGAAGAAAACTCAACGCCCTCGTCGGAAATTTTACGAATTTGTGAAAGTGACATGACTTGAAAACCGCCGGAATCGGTTAGAATTGATTTATTCCAATTCATAAATTTGTGAAGTCCGCCCATTTTTTCGATGAGTTCAGAGGATGGGCGAAGCATTAAATGATAAACATTTCCCAAGATAATTTCGGCGCCACTTTTTTCAACATCGCTAGCTTTTAAGGCTTTAACGGTTCCTGCGGTTCCAACGGGCATAAAGACGGGAGTCTGAATTGCACCTTTTGCAGTTTTTATCTCGCCCCTTCTTGCTTTATTATCTTGAGCTTTTAAATTGAAAGAAAATTCTTTGATCATTTTATAAAAATAATTTTATGAATAAATTTATTCCATTGGCAATTTTATTTGTTGTGATTTTTTTAATTGCAATTGCGACGCGCAATCTTAGCAATAAACAAAGTGATAATGCAACAAATTCTCAAGAAATTTCTTCATCAACAAATGAAGATTCTGCTGATTCTCAAAAAGAAGATGGCGGATCGGATATTAACTTTGCAGAAGTCGAAATCGATTTGCCAGATTTTTCGATTCCTGATTTATTTGAAACCGGCAAAACTTTTAGCAAAAAAGATTTGATAGGAAAATATACCATCATAAATGTTTTCGCTTCTTGGTGCTCAACATGCAGAGCCGAACATGATACGCTTGTAAGAATGCAAGCTGAAGCGGTGGCTGATTTATATGGAATCGCATGGCGCGACATCGACAAAAATACTATAAAATATTTACAACAGAACGGTAATCCATTTTCAAGAGTTGGCGCTGACAACAAAGCAATTTTTAGTAAAATCACTAACATTGAAGCCGTTCCCGAAACTTGGTTGATAAATCCAAAAGGAAAAATAGTTTTGCGCTTAAAGGGCAATCTTCAAGAATTTTCGGTGGATGAAATTAAAAGATATATTCGCTTAAATTAGAATTTAGATTTAATACAAAAATATTTTCATAAACTTAAACTTCAAAAAATAAGTTGAATTACCTTTTTGTTTTTATAATTTGCCCTCGTAGCTCAGGGGATAGAGCATCGGTTTCCTAAACCGTGTGCGCATGTTCGAGTCATGCCGAGGGCACCAAATTAGTTAATTTTTTGCTTATTTTTACTGTTTCGTTTTTAATATTTTAAAAATAAAAGATTAATTATTTTTATAAAATTGAATTTTATTGTTTACATTTAAAATAAATTTTCTAATTTGCGCCACTCTTTTTATATTTTTTATATAACATTCTTTTCAAAAATTGTTTAAATTTTTGTTTTTTTTATTAATTACTCTTACCCTTAAAAAGAAATGGAACCAGAACAAGAATACGACCGAAGATCCTCTTCAAATTCAAAAATTCACTACTTGCATTCCGCGGATAAAAAATCTCCAAAGATAAAGAAGAATTCCGTAAAAAAAACGAGCGAGTTAAATCGTCAAGAGATTGATGGTTCTAGCTTAAGCACGGTTAATGATTTTGTTAAAAATTCTTTGCCATCGACCCCAGTTTATTGCATTCGTCCGTCAATTATAAAAAAAGCAGTTGACTTTTTCGTGCAAAAATTTGAATCACAAAAAAATCCAACAGAGATTTTATATTCGGTAAAAAGTAATCCAGATCGTCAAGTTTTAACGCACTTATTTAAGTCCGGAATCAAAAATTTTGATGTGGCTTCGATCGTTGAAGTTAAGCTAATTAACGAGCTTTTTGGCGATAAAGTTAAAATGTATTTCATGCACCCAATTAAATCTCGTGAATCAATCAAAGAAGCATATTTTGATTTTGGAATTAGAGATTTTTCGTTAGATTCTTTCGACGAGTTACATAAAATTTTAGATGCAACTGATAACCCGCAAGATCTAGGCTTGCATGTGCGTTTGTCAATTCCAAATTCGCATTCGGCCATTGATTTATCTGGAAAATTTGGAATTCTACCTTCTGAATCTGTGGGCTTATTAAGAAAAGTTCGCGCCTCGGCAAAAAGGCTTGGAATTTGCTTCCACGTAGGTTCTCAATGCATGGACCCAGTTGAATATAGAAACGCCATAATGATTACAAAAGAAGTCGTTGAAAATGCTAAAGTTAGCCTCGATGTTCTTGATGTTGGCGGTGGTTTTCCGTCAATTTATCCAGGCATGACTCCGCCAAATCTGCAAAGTTATTTTGATGAAATTTTTGATTCAATTAATCAATTAAATCTAAAAAAAGATTGTAAAATTTGGTGCGAGCCGGGAAGAGCTTTGGTCGCTGAAGCTGGTTCTTTGGTGGTTAGAGTCGAGGGGCGTAAAAATAATATGCTTTACATCAATGATGGAACTTATGGAGGCTTATTTGATGCGGGCTACCCAGGATTTATTTTTCATACGAAAGCTATTCGTATTGCAAAAAAATCAGCGCTTTCTTCACAAAAAGATGCCTTCGGATTTTACGGTCCGACCTGTGATTCTCTTGATACCATGAAGGGTCCATTTTATTTGCCAGAAAATATTGGCGAAGGCGATTATATTGAAATTGGACAACTTGGAGCTTATTCAAGAAGTATTCGTACTGAGTTCAATGGTTTTAATAAAAATATTCAAATCGAAGTTAAGGACGAGCCTTTAGAGTCAATGTATTTAGGCTTTTCCCAAGAGTTATCAAATAAATTTAAATCCTAATTCTAAAAATCATGACAGCCAAAAAAATTGCTAAAAAAGATTTATTAAAAAGACAAGTTAAACACATCGACATCACTTCGTTCGATGCGCGTCCAATCATTAAACAAATGGACGACATGTCTTTTACTTCTAGAGATTTAGCCCGCGCCACAGAAATTTTTAATATGATGTTGGCGGATAAATCTTGTTCAACAATTTTAACTTTGGCTGGGTCAACTTCAGCAGGCGGATGCATGAAGCTTTACGCTGACATGATAAAATATAACATGGTTGATGCTATTGTTGCAACCGGCGCTTCCATTGTTGATATGGATTTTTTTGAAGCTTTGGGATTTAAGCATTATCAAGGTACGCCATTTATCGATGATAAATTTTTGCGCGATAATTATATCGATAGAATTTACGACACTTACATCGACGAAAAAGATTTACAAAATTGCGATAATGTAATTTTTGAAATTGCTAATTCGTTAAAAGCTAAACCTTATTCTTCTCGCGAATTTATTGCCGAAATGGGCAAATATTTGCAAAAAAATGCCAAGAAAAAAGAATCACTAATCCAATTGGCTTACGAAAATAATGTACCAATTTTCTGCCCAGCTTTTACTGATTCTTCAGCTGGATTTGGTTTGGTTTTGCATCAAGTTAAAAATCCAAAATCACATCTTACTATCGATTCAATTCGTGATTTTCGTGAACTTACCGAAATTAAAATTGAAGCTGGAACAACCGGTTTGTTAATGATTGGTGGTGGTGTGCCAAAAAATTTCGTCCAAGATACAGTGGTTTGCGCAGAAATTTTAGGCAAAGAAGTCGATATGCATAAATATGCTATTCAAATTACCGTTGCCGACCAAAGAGACGGAGCTTGTTCTTCTTCAACATTGAAAGAAGCTTGTTCTTGGGGTAAGGTTGATACTGCATTTGAACAAATGGTTTTTGCAGAAGCAACTTCAGTAATTCCTTTATTAGCTTCAAGTGCTTATCATGAAGGTAATTGGAAAAAAAGAAAAAGAAGAAATTTTAGTAAATTATTTGACTAGAATTATAAAATAACATTTCTATCCTTTTGTAAATAAATAAAGTACCAAATATTATATCAATTTTAGTTTTAAAATCGTCAATAAAAAAATATTTTGAATAAAATTTTATAGAAAGGCGTGGGCATTCTAGCTTAGGCGTCCTAAACTCCATAATTTTTTCTTTTCAAGAATATTAAAAAAAGCAGTTGATTTTTTACAAGTAATTTTGAATAAAATTTGATAAGGATATAATCACAATAAATGCTGTTTTTTTAGTATCATGCTTGAACAAAAATCTATCACAAAAATTATTTTACTTTATCTTTGTGCAATTTTTTTGACCATCCTTAACCTTTCCAACATCAAGATCGCCGGCTTCGCAAAAATAATGCCACTCTTAGATTTGATGATGATTTTCTATTTTACAATTTTTAAAGAAAGGTTCGGTTTGTGGTTTGTTTTTATTCTTGGAATATGGAATGACGCTTTAAATGGCAATCTTTTGGGCCTCACCTCTTTGTGTTATATAATTTTGATAAAATTATTTATGTTGTTTAACAATCGCGCTCTTGCGCGAGAAAATTTCGTGCAAATTTGGCAACAATTTATAGCTTTTTGTTTTTTATTCTTATTCATAAAGTGGATTATTTTTGTTATTATAAATGGCAAGGCAAGTTCCGTCGGAGCACTCTTCATCCAATTGATTTTATCCTCATTCTTTTATGTTTTGATGCACATGTTTTTTGATTATCTAAGCAAAAAATTGTTAGGAGAATAAAATGCTCCGAGATATAAGAAAAAATAAAATATTTAACCGAAGAGCCATGATACTTGGAATGGCTCAATCTTGTCTTGCAAGTGTGTTGGTGTTGCGTCTTGGATATTTACAAATTTGGAAGCATGATGAATATAAAAATCAATCTGATAGCAATCGAATCAAGCCGGTAATTAATCCATCGGGCAGAGGAATTATTTTTGATAGATATGGCCTTCCGCTCACTAGAAATGAAAGTAATTTTCGCCTTCTAATTTATCTCGATAAAAAAAGAAATGTTGCCGATGCTATTGAAAAAATCTCTAAAATTCTTGGCAGTAGCGAAGAAGATAAAAATATTTTTTACACCAAAATAAAAAATGCTAAAAGAAAAAATGTCATTTCGTTAATTGATAATCTTGGCTGGGATGATTTGGCGAGAATCGAAACAAATTTTCATAAACTTCCGGGAGTTTCAATTGAAAGTGGAATTATTAGAAAATATCCATATCCCTACGAAACCGCGCATTTCCTAGGTTATGTTTCGTTACCAGCTGAAAAAGAAATTGAAGAAAGTGAGCAAAATTTGTTTATGCATCCAGATTTTAGAGTTGGAAAAACGGGCATTGAAAAAACTTTCGATACCGCGCTTAGAGGTAAATATGGCGTTAAATATGTTGAAGTTAATGTTCACGAAGTTCCGCTTAGAACTCTTTCTGTTAAACAGCCAATTGAAGGCTCAAGAATTAATTTGACCATAGATTTTGGATTGCAAAAATTTGTTACCGAAAGAATAAAAAACGATGTTGCTTCGGTTGTTGTTATGGATGTTAAAACTGGCGAAATCCTTAGCTATGTTTCATCCCCAGCTTTTGATACCAATAATTTTGTTGAAGGAATTTCTAAAGATTATTGGAAACAACTCAATGAAGATCCAAGAAAGCCCTTGAATAATAAGCCGATTTCGGCGCTTTATCCCCCAGGTTCAACATTTAAATTGATGGTTGCCACCGCCGCCCTAGAAAGTGGTTACAATCCCTCAAATAGAGTTTTTTGTAATGGCTCATATCAATTGGGCAAAAGAACTTTTCATTGTTGGCAAGAAAAAGGGCATGGGTCTCTTGATTTAATAGGCGCCATAATGAATTCTTGTAATGTTTATTTTTATACTCTTGCTAATCAAATCGGCCATGAAAAATTTACAGAAATGTCAAGGCGATTTGGCTTTGGAGAAAAATTTGATATTAGTTTGTATGGAGCTAAATCAGGAATGGTCCCTTCTGAAGAATGGAAGCAAAAAGTTTTTAATCAGCCATGGGTTAAGGGCGATACTTTAAATACTGCAATTGGTCAGGGCAATGTTTTATCAACGCCTTTACAACTTGCCGTAGTAGCGTCTAGAATTGCTAATGGTGGTGTGCCAATTAAGCCTTATTTGGTTCGCAATAGTAATATTTTTAAACAATATGATGCGTTAAAAAATGAGCCAATTGTTGATCGTAATTTTTTAAAATTAGTACAAGAAGGCATGAGAAAAGTTGTTAATGAGCCGGGTGGAACGGCTTATGGAAAAAGAATCTTAGCGCATGGATTCGAAATGGCTGGAAAAACTGGAACTTCGCAAGTAATTTCTAAGCGAGAAAAAGAAATGACCAAAGCCGAAAGTGAAAATAATGCTAATCACGCCATATTTATTGGTTATGCGCCAGTTCACGATCCAAAATATGCCATCTCGGTCGTTGTTGAGCATGGTAAAAGTGGCTCTATGGCCGCGGCGCCAATCGCCAAAGATGTTCTTATGGAAGTCCAAGGTCTCAATAAGACATTCGCAATTAATAAGGCTTCATAAAATGTTTATAAAAAATTTTTTATCAAAATTTAAATTAAGAATGGAGTGGTGGGAAGTTAAATCTTTCTCTAAGTTGTTGTTACGCAAATTAGCTTACAGTTTTTTTATAAAAAAAATCATAACTTTTACTATATATTTATATTTATTGATTGTTTACAAAACGAGCAGTAAAAAATTTATTGGTTTTGAAAAAATTTGTGGCGCAATCGAGAATAAAGAATCAATCATTTTTGCTTTTTGGCATAATCGTTTAATCATGATGCCATTCATTGCGCAGAAGGTTAAGAAAAAAACTAAAGATTATGAATTTATGACTTTGGCGTCGAAGCATGGTGATGGAAGATTCGTTGGTAGTTTAATGGAAAAATTCGGATTAATTTCAATTTTAGGTTCAACAAAGCATGGCAGAAAATCTTCGCGCGGAATTGATTATGGAAATATGAGAAAAATAATTGAGGGTTTAAAAAAAGGCTACTCTTTAGGAATTACCCCTGACGGTCCGAGGGGTCCAAATCAACAAGTTAACGGTGAGTTAATAAATATCGCGAAACTTGCGAAAGCAAAGATTGTGGCCGTATCTTGTTCATCATCAAATTTTAAAATTATTCAAAAAAGCTGGGATAAATTTAAAATTCCTTTGCCATTTTCAAAATTATGTTTTGTGGTCGATGATTTTTATTTTGAAGCCAAGCGCAACTCAGATGAAGAAGATGTCGCTCAACAAAAAATAATAATAACCGAAAGATTAAATTTGGTTCAAAAAAAAGCTGATGAATTTTTAAATAGAAATTATGAATAATACCGCTTCCCATCAATAGAACAAGCTAGATTTCATTGGTATTTTAGCATAAAAAGAGTAACAAAGGTAGAAAATGAAATATTTAAATAAATTTTATGAAAAACAAAAAATATATTTTTTTTATTCTAGCTTTTTTTCTATCTTTAGATAATTGCAAAGCATCATTGCCTTTTGAAGAAGAGGAGGATGCAAATTGTTACTGGATGGAAAATTATTCTGGTAAATTTGAGTGGGTGGCAACGGAGAATTGCTTGGGTATAAAATTTAATAAAAAAGAGTGTTTTGAGCTTGATAGTTGCGATGGCGGATTGGGTAAATCTGGTGGTGGATGTTATAAATGGGCTAAAACTGCCAATGACCCCAGATTGGAATGGCATAATGTTGTAAATGGGGTAAAAATGCCAATGACCTCAGATTGGCATGGCGCGAGGTAAATAGCGATTTCAATCTTAAATCAGGAGATTGAGTTTGAGGAAGAAATTAAAACTGAAGCAATTGCCTGACAAGCAATACCCTCCTCTCTTCCGATGAAGCCAAGTTTTTCAGTAGTTGTCGCTTTGATATTAATTCTTTTCGATGAAATTCCTAAAATTGCCGAAAGCTCTTCTTTCATTTTATTTTTATATTTCAGAATTTTCGGTTTTTCGCAAATTATTGTTAAATCAATATTTAAAATTGTGGCGCTAAATTTTTGAATAATTTCATAAACTTTTTTGAGCATTTCGCGCGAATCGCAGTTTTTCCATTTTTGTTCGTTTGGTGGAAAATGTTCGCCAATATCACCTTGACCGATAGCGCCCAGAAGTGCGTCAATTAAGGCGTGAATGCCAACATCGCCATCAGAATGCGCTAGAATTTTTTTATCAAATTCAATTTCTGCTCCACAAATCCGAATAAAATTATCTTCGCCCTTTTCAATTTTACGAAAGCCGTGAACATCAAAACCAATTCCACATCTAGTTTCTTCGCGATAATCATCAATTAAAAATGGAATCATGTGTTTGGCGCGATCATAATCTTCTTCAGTGGTAATTTTAAAATTATTTTGCGAGCCGGGAACTATGGCAACAGGAATTCCAGCATATTCGTTTAAAGCCGAGTCATCGGTAAAATTTAAGTCTTTGAAGGCAATGTGAGAATTTAAAATATCTTGATATAAAAATCCTTGTGGAGTTTGAGCGCGCCAAAGATTTTCACGCTCTAAGGTCCATTCGATTTTGCCATCACCAATTTTTTTAATGGTATCTTCAACGGCAATTGCCGGAATTACCGCAGGATGGCTTTCAAGTTTTTCTAAAATTCCATTAATTATTCTTTTTGAAACGAAGGGGCGAACGCCGTCGTGAATTAAAACTTTGTTGGGTTTATAATCGATTAATTCTCCAAGTCCAATACGAATCGAAGACTGCCTTGTGTCGCCACCAAAAACTGGATTTAATAAATCTAAGCCAATTGTGGCTTGTTCGTAAAGCTCAATGTCGTCGGGATGAATTACGCATAAAACATCGGAAATCTGAGGGTGATTTAAAAAAGCTAAAATTGAGTGCCGAAGCATTGGTATTCCAGCGAGCGGAAGGTATTGTTTAGGAATTCCTTCGCCTCGATTAAAACGATTTCCTCTTCCGCAAGCGGTAATTAACGCGACAATTTTTTCCATGAGTTAATGAATATAAGTTATATTTTATCTTCGATTCTTTTAACCATTTCTTCACGAAAATTTTTTATTAAACCTTGAACTGGCCAAGCTGCGGCATCTCCTAAAGCGCAAATTGTATGACCTTCAATTTGCTTGCTTAAATTATAAAGTTGATCAATTTCTGCAACTTTGGCATCACCGCGAACCATGCGATCCATGATGCGCATCATCCAGCCCGTACCCTCGCGACAAGGCGTGCATTGTCCGCAAGATTCATGTTTATAAAAATGTGAAAGTCGAGCAATGGCGTCAATGATGTCGGTGGATTTGTTCATGACAATAACTCCAGCCGTGCCAAGTGCGGTTCCAACGGCTTTTAGTGAATCAAAATCCATTAAAACTGTATCGCAAACTTCTTTTTTTATTAATGGAACGGAAGATCCTCCGGGAATTATGGCCAATAGATTATCCCATCCGCCGATAACTCCACCAGCGTGTTTTTCAATTAATTCTTTGAGGGAAATTCCCATTTCTTCTTCGACATTGCAAGGTTTATTGACATGTCCAGAAATACAAAAAATTTTAGTTCCAGTATTTTTTTCGCGACCAATTGATGCAAACCACTGCGCTCCACGACGCAAAATTTCAGGAATAACCGCAATCGATTCAACATTATTAACGACCGTTGGACATCCATACAAACCAATTAAAGCTGGAAATGGTGGCTTAAGTCGTGGTTGACCTTTATTGCCTTCTAAGCTTTCTAAAAGAGCGGTTTCTTCGCCACAAATATAAGCGCCGGCGCCACGATGAATAAATACATCTAAATCCCAATCAGTTCCACAAGCGTTTTTGCCAATTAATTTAGCATCATAAGCTTCATCAATGGCTTTTTGTAAAGCCATAGCTTCGTTATAATATTCGCCACGAATGTATATGTAGCAAGTGTTGGCATTGATTGCTTTTGAAGCAATTAAACAGCCCTCAATTAATTTATGTGGTTCGTTACGCAAAATGTCGCGATCTTTGCAAGTTCCTGGTTCGGATTCATCAGCATTGATAACCAAATAATGAGGTTTGCCGATTTTTGGATCAGTTTTTTTAGGAACGAAGGACCACTTTGTACCAGTTGGAAAGCCTGCTCCACCCCTGCCTCTTAATCCAGAATTTTTAACTTGTTCAATTATCCATTCGCCTCCATTATCAATAAACTTTTTGGTTTGAGACCAATCGCCTCTTGATTTCGCGCCCTCTAAATTGTTGGGGTGAAAGCCGTATAAATTTGTAAAAATTTTATCTTGTTCTTTGAGCATTTTTTTTGAAATTTTTGAATTGATTACAAAATAAAAAATATTTTTTTGAGAAATTTTTAAAAAATAACTTTGTTTTTCGTAAATTTATTTGCTAAAAAAAAAATTTAAAATAACTTATCGAAAATAAAATAAATTTGCAAATTAATAATCAAAATTAAAATTTAGGTGAAGGCTTACACAAAAATCATCAAGTACAGTTTTTTATTTTCACTAATTTTTTGTGATTTTTCATGCTCCCAAGGAAGACTAGACCCGACTTTCGACAATATCGGTATGACCGAACAAGATATAAAAGATTCCGTTATGAAATCAAAAGTACAGCAAAAAAAAATTAAAGAAGAAGCGATTAAATCAGATATTCCAATTCCGCGCCTAAATAAGAGAATCATAGCGCCACCTATTCCAAAAATTGGTGGTGAAAAAATTATTTCTTTTTATGTGACCGAACAAGTTCCGCTTCGCGATGTGTTGATTGAGCTTGGAAGAATTGCCGAAATCGATGTCGATGTCGATCCAAAAATTTCTGGCGGAGTAATTATCAACGCTAAAAATCGTCCATTTAAAGAAATCATCGATCGGATTGCAACCCAAGGGAATCTTCGTTATTCATATAAAAATAAAGTTTTGTATTTTGAAACTGACAAGCCTTTTATGAAGAATTATTTTGTTGATTACCTTGATACTTCGCCTCTATGGGACGATGTTCAAACTAATATCGAAAATATTTTTAATTCGGAAAAAGGTTCAGGCGAAAGTGAGGGTTCTGCCACCTCAAACTCAAGTGTTACTTCCAACAAAACCGCGGGGATGCTGACTATTTACGCTACGGATAAACAACATTTAGCTATCGAAAGATATTTAGAAGATGTTAGCAAACAATCCTCGATGCAAGTTTTAATTGAGGCTAAAGTTGTTGAAGTTTCTTTGGAGGAAAAATTTAGAGCCGGAATTGATTGGTCACAAGACATGTTTAAAATAGCTACTCCTGATGCCGATACCAACTATGCTGCAATGATAACTGCTACAAATCCAGCTTTAAGAATTTTTGGTGGAGACATTAATATCGCGGTTGACGCCATGTCCAAATTTGGCTCAACAAAAGCTATTTCTAGCCCTAGAATTCATGCTATGAATAATCAAAAAGCCTCATTAAATTTTGCTGAAAAATTGATTTATTTTAAAGTTGAGGCGCAACAAAGCGCTCAAGGAACAACCACAGGAACTGCGGCTACAACTGTTGCAACTACAGTAACCTCAACTAAACAAGAAGAAAATGTCGGAGTTCAAATTGAAATTACGCCATCAATTAATTTAAAAACTGGCGAAATAACTATGAATATTTCTCCAAAAATTACCCAAAAAACTGGTGAAGTAAAAGATCCAGCAACCGCCAACACAGCAACATTTAGTTACGCTAATTCTGTTCCAGTTATAACAACGCGAGAAATAACCACCTCGGTAAAAATTGCCTCTGGAAATGTTATAATCTTGGGCGGATTAATGAAAGATACCTCTTCGGGCGGGGAAGGTGGTATTCCTCTTTTAAGAAGAATTCCAATTTTTGGATGGTTGTTTAAATCTATAGAAAAATCATCCGATGTTAGTGAGACAGTAATATTTATTAAGGCAACTATTGTCAACAGCGGAACCAGAGCTAATAAAGTTGATCGTGAATTGCAAGAAAAATATGATGTTAATCGTCGCAACTTTTTTTAAAAAATGAAATCAATTCTTAAATATATTTTAAAAAACGGCCTTAGGGACCGTTTATATCTAGGTCTTTTCATATCAATCGCCATGGCATTCGCGGTTTCGATATTTCTTGGAACCACAATGCTTGTTGAGCAAAATCAGTCATCAATCGTTTATTCATTGGCAACAACCAGAACGATTTTATCAATCGGCATGATTTTGTTCGTATGTATTAATCTAAATCGCGCTTTTGAAAATAAAGAAATAGAATTTATTTTATCGAAATCTATTTCTCGCGAAAAATTTGTGCTTGCATATTTGGCGGGCTTTTTCATTGCAAATTTTTTAATTCTTTTGCCAATCACCACTTTAATTTATTTGGTTTTTCCAATTAATAAACTCGGACTTCTGTTTTGGTTTTTAACGACTTTATCTGAAAATTTAATAGTTATAAGTTTTGCCTTATTAAGTTCGTTGATTTTAAAAAATTCTTTTTCGGCAATTTTGGCTTCCTTCGGATTTTATGCGATTTCTAGATTAATGGGAATGTTCGTGATGGCAATAGATGTTCCCGAGGATTATGCCTCAGTCGCTCAAGGCGGATTGGCTAGTGCGTTAAAAATTTTGTCAATTTTATTCCCGCGACTCGATTTATTCGCTCAAAGTTCGTGGGGTATTTACGGAGTAAAAGATAATGTTGTTTTGCTAATTATTTTTTTCCAATCAATAATATATTTGCCATTGATGATTTTCATGGCGTTTCATGATTTTAAGAAAAAACAATTTTAGATTTAGTTGGGCTCTTTGTGAAAAATTTTAGATTATTTTTTTATATTTATTCTCATAAAATTTTCTTTTGGTCATTTGTTTTGGTTTTTATTTTTCAAATATTTTTTTGGAAAATTGCTGAAAAATATCGAGTGAATTATGAAATCATCCCCCCTGCCCCCTCAAAGCATTTCGTAAAAGGCGCATCTTTTGGAGATGAAGAATTTCTGTTTCGAGTTCTAACTTTGCGCTTACAAAATGCTGGTGATATTTTTGCGGGTTTTGTGAGTTTAAAAAAATACGATTATTCAAGAGTTTATGATTGGATGACGATTCTCGATAAATTAAATTCTGAATCGCGAATGGTGCCATCCCTAGCAAGTTACTATTATTCTCAATCTTCAAATCCAGAGCATACAAATTATGTTTTAAAATATCTTGATGAGCATTCTTCGAGAGATATTGATAAGAATTGGTGGTGGCTGTTTCAGGCAACTATTATTGCCAAAAAAGATTTGCAAGATCTCGATAAAGCTTTGTATTTCGCGCAAAAATTAGCGAAAAATGAAGCCAAAGAAGCGCCACTTTGGACTAAGCAAATGAGTGCTTATATTAGCGAAAAAAAAGGCGATGGATGTATGGCATTCAATGTTATTAAAAAGCTAATGGATGAAAGCGAAAGTGGTAAAAGACAAATTTCTGTCGAAGAAATGAATTTTATGCGTCATTTTATAAGCAATCGTTTGTCAAAATTGAAAAAACAGAATTTTAATCCAAGTGAATGCTAGAAAATTCGTCAAAAATTCTTAAAACTTTACCGAAAATTATAGAATTAACTCTCCTAGAGGATGAAGCTTTTAATGATATAACTTCTGATTTAACAATTGAAAAAAATATCAATTGTAATTTTGCAATTAATGCGCGCGAAGAGTTAATTTTTTGTGGAAAAAAAGTTATCGAAGAGGTTTTTTTACAACTCAAAAATTCATCAAAATTTCAAAATTCTGCACTAGATTTAAATTATTTTTTTGAAGATGGAGATGTAGTTAAATCTAGGGAATCGATTATTTCTGGAGTTGGAGATGTTAAAATTATTTTATCAGCCGAAAGAACTATTTTGAATTTAATTCAACATTTAAGCGCCATCGCAACTTCAACAAAAAAACATGTCGAAAAATTAAATAATTCAAAAATAAAAATTCTTGATACAAGAAAAACTTTACCAAATATGCGCGAACTTCAAAAATACGCCGTGAAATGTGGCGGTGGAGAAAATCATCGCTTTAGTTTGGCAGATTTAATTTTGATTAAAGACAATCATATTAGCGCTTGCGGAGGCGTTGGCGAGGCTTTAGAAAAAGTTTCTAATAATAAAAATAATTTAAAAATCGAGATCGAGTGCGACAATTATTCGCAAGTTGTTGCGTGCCTAAAATTTAATCCCAATATTATTATGCTCGACAATATGAATCTCCAAGAATTGCAAAAATCTATCGAGGAAATCCGCAAATTTTCTAAAAATATAGCAATTGAGATTTCGGGCGGGATTAATTTAGAAAACATTCAAAATTATCGTAATTTTGATATTGATTTCATCTCAATTGGCTCACTTACAAATTCTGCGAAAATAGTTGATATTGGTCTTGACTTTTTATAAAAAATAGTAAATTTATATAGTATCAACATTGATATAATATATATGAAATTATATTCTTTATAAAATGTTTTAAATATTCTCAAATCCTATTTTAATTTAATGTCCAACAGTAAAAAGGTTTTTTCCTTTATTATTCGATCAATAAAGCCTTTTAAATTCTATTTATTTTTGCACTTTCTTGTAATAGTTTTTATATCAATAAATGTTTCTTTCGTACCGCTAATATCGAAAATTTTATTAAACAAAATTATTGCAACTGAGCATAGTTTGATTATTCAGGAAACCATTGATATCATGATGTTGCTGGCTTTTTTGATAGTTTTGCCAAGTATAGTTTTGAGAATTTCAGATTATGCATGGACGATGTTTTTGCCAAAATTGCGCCATCAAATTACTCACGATTCAATTCAAAAACTTTTAAGTCAATCTCATCATTTTTTTCAAAATAATTTTTCTGGATCTTTGGTAAATAAAGTTCGAGATTTATTTAATTCTTCGCCAAAAATTATTGAAATATTTTTATATAATTTTGTCGGGGGAGCGCTCGCGGTTTTATTCGCTTTTTTTACGCTAAGTACAATCAATTATATTTTTGCAATCGGATTAATTGTTTGGGTGGCGATTATAATTCCGATTGCTTATCGCTCAGCTCTTCAAACCAATCGAGTTTCGATGAATGTTGCCAATCAGCAAAGTCGTATTATGGGAAATATCGTTGATATTTTTGCCAATATTCAAAATATTAAATTATTTTCAAGTGCAAAATTTGAGCTTAATCGGGCTGATAAATTTCAAAAAAAATTTACAACTCTTTATTCGCAAAGAGGTGTTTATCTAAATAAATATTATACGCTTTTGGGGCTAATTTCTTCATTTTATTTTATAGCGTGCTTTGCTTTTTTGATATGGCTTTATGCTCATGAAAAAGTAACGGTTGGTGATTTTATTTTAATTTTTGGAATCAATAATTTTTTGCACAATATCATTCAAGATGCCATGAAGCAAATTCGTAATTTTCTTGAAGAATTTAGCGTTATAAAAGAGGCGCTAGAGGTTATTGATAAGGTGCGCGAGGTCAAGGATTGCAAAGAAAAACTTGAGGTTTCTAAGGGGGAAATAATTTTTGAAAAAGTCAAATTTTCTTATAGCGAAGGAAGTCCGCTTTTTAGCGATAAATCGGTTAAAATAAAAGCTGGTGAAAAAGTTGGTTTGGTTGGGCGCTCTGGTAGCGGAAAATCAACTTTTATAAATTTATTATTGCGTTTTTATGATGTTCAAGAAGGAAAAATTTTGATTGATAATCAAGATATTTCTAAGATTTCACAAGATTCGCTTCATGATGCAATCGGCGTTATTCCGCAAGAAGCAATTTTATTTCATCGCAATTTAATCGAAAATATTTCTTATGGAAATAAAGAGCAATTGAGCAAAGAAGAGCTTTTGCAAAAAGTTATGAATTCGGCGCAAAAGGCTTCGGCACATAAGTTTATTGAAGATATGCCGGGGGGTTATTATTCTCAAGTCGGAGAGCGCGGAATTAAGCTTTCGGGCGGTCAGCGCCAAAGAATTGCAATTGCGCGAACCTTTTTCAAAAATGCGCCAATTTTGATTCTTGATGAAGCGACGAGCCAGCTTGATTCAGTTAATGAGAATATGATTCAAGAAAGCTTAAAAAGCTTGATGGAAAATAAAACAACTTTAGTAATTGCGCATCGACTTTCGACTTTACAAATGATGGATAGAATTTTGGTTTTTTCCAATGGTAAAATAGTCGAAGATGGTTGCCATGAAGATCTTCTTGGTCTCAATGGTTATTATAAAAGATTGTGGAGTGCACAATCGGGCGGAGTTTTAACTTATCAAATTGAGGGTGGAGCAACCGCAACGCAATTATTTCCTTTAAAAACATAATTAAAATATGACTAAAATTACTCAAGCTTTTATTTTTTGTGCAGGTCAGGGCGAAAGAATGCGACCGCTTACTGATTCAACTCCTAAACCACTTTTGGAAGTTAAAAATAAAAAAATCCTCGATTACATTTTGGCGAAATTACAAGAAATTTCTTCTTTAGAAAAAATTATTATCAACGCTTATTATCTTGCCGACGAAATTGAAAAACACATTCGCTCTTTGAATAATCCAAAAATCATAATTTCGCGCGAATTAGATAAGGTTGAAACTGGCGGTGGTCTAATTTATGCTCTTGATAAAATTGACATCGATAAGCCTCTTCTAACTTTAAATGGTGATGTTTTGTGGCGCAATAAAAATAATTTTTCAGATTTAAATTTTTTAATCGATAATTTTGATATTTCTGCGCATGATTTTTTGCTCGGACTTAAAAAAGTTGAAGATTATTGGGGTTATGATGGCAATCCGCAATGTAGTGGAGATTTTGATTTAATCGGTAAAGAATTGCATAGAAAAAAAGCAGAAAATAATCAAAAAATATCGATGAGCCATGTTTATGTTGGCTTACAAGTCTTAAATCCAAAGGTCTTGCTTGGCAATCATGATAAATGTTTTTCGGTTTCAAAATTTTATAAATCCGCTGTAAATTCTGCTAATATTTTAGACAGAATCGAGGGCGTTGAATTGAAGGGTGATTACTTTCATGTCGGAACTCCGCAACATTTAGAACTTGCTAATCGCGAGTTTTAGCAAATTTTTAGCGCAACTTCTAAATCACCATCATCGAGTTGATTGGTGAAAATTTTTGCTTCCGGATTAATAATTTTTTGTTGTAAAATTTTAATATTCTCCGCCAAAACTTGATGTTTTATATAAGTCTCAAAAGCCTGAGCCACTTCAAGAATGCGTGGATTTAAGGAAAAAATTTCAAGATTAATATGATTGGTAATTTCAAGATTAGCGTCTTTGCGATTTTGTTGAATAGCACGCACAATATCACGAGCGATGCCTTCATCCTCAAGCTCTTTGGTAATTTCAATCGTCAATAAAACTAAATAATCGTTGCTCGGTAAAGGCAAAATTGCCGATTTTTTTTCATCGATATTTTTAGTGGTTAATTTTAATTCGAAATCATCATCAACTAATTCTACGCCTGCAATTTGAATGGTTCGATCATTAATTTTTTGCCAATTTCCTTCTTTAATTGCGTTGGTAATTTCTTTAATTTTTGAGCCAAATTTGGCGCCAATTTTTTTAAAATTAATTTGTAATTTATTTTCGGCAAATTGCGAAATTTCTTCAACAATTTTTATTTCTTTTATATTAACTTCCTCGGCAATAATTTCGCTAAAAGGTAAAATTCTTTGAGCGTCTTTGCCAATGATTGTAAGGCTTTGAAGAGGTAAGCGCACTCGTAAATTTTTATTATCGCGAATCGCTAAAGCGGTCGAGCAAATTGAGCGCACTAAATCCATGTCGTTGATTAATTGAGCTTCGGAATCAATAAAATCAACATTTGGGAAGTCTTGTAAATGAATAGAAATTGAACGGTCAATCATGCTAATTCTCCAATAATATAAACCGTTTCATGATGCTTTTCCAAAATAGTTTTTATTTCTAAAACATCATTTTTATCAACTACCAAAACCATGCCAATTCCGCAATTAAAAGTGCGATACATCTCTTGATCATCAACCTTTCCAAGCTTTTGTAGGAAGTTAAAAATTTCAGGTTTTGACCAAGAATTATAATCAATTTTTGCTTCAACATTTGGTGATAAAACTCGTGGTAAATTTTCAATTAAACCACCTCCCGTAATGTGAGCCAAGGCTTTTACTTTTGAAGTTTTGATTGCCGATAAACAAGATTTTACATAAATTTTAGTTGGCGTTAATAATTCTTCGCCAAGAGTTTTTTTGTCATCAAATTTATTAGAAAAACTTAAAGAATTTTGTTGTAAAATATAGCGCGCAAGTGAATAGCCATTTGAGTGCAAGCCACTTGAAGAAATGCCAAGCAAAATATCGCCCTTAGAAGTTGTTCTTGGTAAGATTTCAGTTCTTTCAACGGCGCCAACGGCAAAACCTGCTAAATCATAATCTCCGTTATGATACATTCCGGGCATTTCGGCAGTTTCTCCGCCAATTAATGCACACCCTGCAAGCTTACAGCCATCAGCGATTCCCTTAATTACTTGAGTTGCAGTTTCAATTTCAAGTTTTGAACAAGCAAAATAATCGAGAAAGAAAAGCGGTTCTGCACCCTGCACTATCAAGTCATTGACCGACATGGCAACTAAATCAATTCCGATTGAATTATGAATTTTAGTTTCGATGGCAACTCGCAGTTTGGTGCCTACGCCATCAGTCGATGAGACTAAAACTGGGTCGCGGAAATTACATTTTTTTAAATCAAAAAGCGCTCCAAATCCTCCCAAGTCAGAATCAGCTCCAAGCCTTGAAGTTGCTTTAGCAAATGGTTTTATTTTGTGAATCAATTCATTTCCTGCGTCGATATCAACACCTGATTTTTTGTAATTTGATGACATTTTTAAAATATTTTGTAAAAATTGATAATAATAATAAATCTTTGATTGCTAAAAATAATTTAAACAAATATTTTTGAAACAAATATTTTAAAAATAAAATTTTGTTTTGCATGCTAAAATTTATTATTTCTACAATCATCTTAACATTTTTTAGTTTTAATTCGGTTATAGCGCAGGATTCTAAATCGAATGTATATCTGATTGAATCAATTAGCTCTAAGGCGGTTGCGAAAAAACAGAATGATGCAAAAAATCTCGCAATTTCCAACGCCAGAAGAGATGCTTTTATGGTTTTGGTAATGCGTCTCAAGCTTCCAATTTCCATATCAGACACCATCACCGATAGCGAAATATCCGACATGGTTCGCTCCGAACAAATTATGGATGAGAAAATTTCAGGAAATTCTTATTCGGCAACTTTTAATATAATTTTTGCCAAGGATTTTGTTGAACATATTTTGTCAACAAAATCTGAAACTAAAGAAATTGTTGAAAATGATAAATCTGAAAAATACGAAGAAAAATTTGTTATAATTCCCGTGAAAGTAGCAAAACGCAGATCTTTGGTTTGGGAGCCGGAGAATGATTGGAGAGTTATGCTTGAAAGAGTAATTTCCAAGAATTCTTTACAAAAAACCTTTGCGATTCCTGAGGCAAATATCGAAAATGTTGCGACGGTTAATGGCCAAAATGTTAAAAATATAAGCTTTTTAAATCTTGAAAAAATTACAAACGCAAATAATTCTGAAGCCTCTTATATTTTATTTTTTAATTTCGATGAAATTGAAAATAAAGTTTTGGTCGATGTGATTTATTTGCGCAAACTTCTTAAAAAGCAATTCCGCCTAAGCTTTATAAATGTCGATCGTTTATCTTACAATGATTTGATTATCAAAGTTGCCGAGAAAACTCTTGATTATCTTAAAAATAATTCAATTGGAAGCGACAATATTCTTAATAAAAATACACTTCAAGTTCATGTAAAAGTTAAAGTCTTGGAAGATTGGCTAAATATTAAAAAACTTCTTGAAAATGCTAATATTTCTCAAGATATGATGGTAAATTCAATTTCTCGTGATGAAGTTAGGTTTAGCGTTAATTATATTAATCCAAATGTTTCAATTGAAGAAGCTTGTGAAACCGCTGGCATTAAGATTGCTAAGCAAGCTCAAGGCTTTTATGAAATCAATGCAATCTCACAATGAAAACCAAAGATAAATTTTTATTCCTGATATTTTTTCTTGTTGTTCTAGCCTTGCTCATATACAAGATTCGTCTTTTTGTAACCCCATTTATTTTATCGATAGCGATATCTTATTTACTAAATCCCGCGGTAAATTTTTCTATTAAAAAATTTAAATGCCCAAGAGTCGTTGCGGTTTCAACGATTGTCGGTATTTTTTTAATGCTCTTCATTGTTTTTTGTGCGATAATAATTCCTTTGCTATATAATCAAGCCATTGTTTTGGTTGATTCAATGCCTGGCTATTTAGAATATTTTTCTAGTAATTTTTATCCAAATATCGTCGCTTTTTTTGCCAGACTTAATATTGAAATTGAGCATGATTTTTTTGACTTAATTAGAAATAATGAATTTTTTATAGAGGGCGGAGGAGTTGGTAAAGTTATTGCAAATGTTGTGAATTCAACAACATTCTTTATCAATATTTTATCGATAATTTTTATTATGCCCGTTTTAATTTTTTATTTGTTAAAAGATTGGCATTTAATCTTAGATAAAATTGATTCCATAATTCCAGAAAAATATTCTCACCAAGTTAAAAATATTTTTTCGTCAATCGATAAATCCTTATCTGGATTCATTCGCGGACAAATGAATGTTTGTTTAATTTTGGCCATATATTATGGAGTTTTATTGGGATTCTTAGGTTTAAATCACGGTATTTTTATTGGAGTTCTTACGGGAATATTGGCTTTTGTGCCTTATGTTGGATATGGAATTGGGATTGTGACAGCGCTTATAATAGCAATTTTTCAATGGGGCTTAAGCTTGTATGATGTAGGTTTGGTTTTAATCGTTTATCTTATCGGTCAAGTCATTGAGTCTAATTTTTTGGTTCCAAATTTAATTGGCAAAAAAGTTAATCTCCATCCGCTGTGGATGATTTTTGGTATTTTCTTTTTTGGTTCAATATTTGGAATTTTAGGAATTTTATTTTCAGTGCCTTTAACTGCGATTTCTTCAGTATTGATAAGGCATGCTTCAAGCAATAAATACAAAGCTTAATTTAAAAAATTATTACATTTTTTGATTAAAACTTACAATAAAAGTTATCAATATGATTAGCGATTTATTTAAAAAAAATACTGTCCAAGATTCTGATAAAAAAATTTCTATTGATGATTTTTTGGAAGATGATGTTCAGATAGAAATCCAAAGCCTCCCTAGCCTCCCTGGGGAATTAAAAAATACTAGCGAAAAAGATTTTAAAACAAGTAATTCATTGGATTCTCAGGAAATTAATCCAGATTTTTTAATGCGTGATTATGAAAATATAAAGCTGTTATCGATGAATCCGCAAGTCAAAAAGAAAATCACAGACTTGATTAGCGATTCCAAGGAAGATATGCAAAAACTTTTAAGACTCCTAAACAATTTTCACTCTTAAAAACACGCTTTAAAATGTTAATTTTTGAAAACATCTTGGCATCTTTACAGCCATTTTTTGCGTTTAAAAATTGCCAAAGGAATAATTGAGGAAATAAACATCAGGCACAGCGCGATAGGATATCCATATTCCGAACTTAATTCGGGCATTAAATGAAAATTCATGCCATAAATGCTAGCAATAAGAGTTGGGGGCATAAAAACCAGCGAAACCACCGTAAATGTCTTTATAACCTTGTTTTGTTCAATATTTAATAGGCCTAAAAAGCTATTTTGTAAATATTCGAGTCGAGTAAAATTAAAATTGGCATGCTCGATTAAAGAATTAATATCTTTGATGATAATTCTCAGGCGGTTGTAACTATCAACCATTAAATCTTCATTGCGTAAAAGAGATGACAAAACCCTTTGTTTGTCGAAGAGCGCTTCTCTTAAAGACATTGTTAAATCCTGATTCTCATTGATTTTTAACAAAAGTTTTTCATCAAGTTTGTTATCGTAATTTATTTTTTTACTAATCTCTGCAACATATTTAGAAACGGATTCCATTAAGTCCGCATCAAAGTCTGTTCTAGCTTCAAGAATGGCAACGAAAATTTTTGAAGCATTGGCAAAAATCATCGGATATTGCTTGATTTTTTTAACGGTTTCGGAAATAACTCTGCTATCAAAAAAGCGTAAAGTAAAAAGAATTTTTTCGGTTAAAATAAAAGACATCTCGTGCTCTTCGAGATTGCTGGTATGAGGAACGATGTTAACGAAAGTCGAATTAATTTTGATGATTCCGGAATTTTCGAGATAACGCGATGATGTTTCAATCTCTTCTTGCTGTTGACGCGTTGGGAATGTTATTCCAAAAAATTCTTCAACTTCTTTAATTTGAGAAACTGTCGGGTCTTGTAAATCAACCCATGAAATATCGTTTCTAATATCGCTTAAATTAGGCAACTCTTGCAAAGAAGAAATTTTGATTTGCGAATATTCTGGTAATTTGAAAATGCGGATCATTTTTGATGTTATTTAATATGCGGTTAAACTCAAAACATTTTCGAAAATGTTATTGTTGATTTTTGCAAGAATAAGTTGATAAATCAACATAAATTTATTTTAAAAACTTGTGCCCAAATTGAAGTTAAATGTTTGACTTTTGTCATATGACTCTTTGCGAAGAATTTTTGCGAAATCTAAGCGAATTGGGCCAACTGGCGATGCCCAAGAAATACTTACGCCAATTGAAGAGCGAAGACTTCCCGTATCATTTACTTCGGTTCCTTTTTTTATTGAGCTATCGACTGATTTCAAGACGCCATTATCGGAAAATAAAGCGCCACTAACCCCCAATTCTCTTGGAAGCCCAAGTGGAAAAGTAAATTCAGCGGTTCCTAAATAATAAATTTTTCCACCAAAAGCTTCATCGCTTCTATTGGTAGCGTTTGGCTTTGCCCTGGGGCCAATTCCTCTGAATTGAAATCCTCTAAAATTATTACTGTCAACAAAGAAATTATTTTGGCTTCTAACATCTTCGCCAATGCCATCTATAACCCCACCTCGCGCTAGAAATTTTAATATAAAATCATTGTTAAAAGTTGGAACAAAATAGCCGGCGCGACCCTCATGTTTTAAATTTTTTACATTGCCACCAAGTCCAGTGAAGGTTTGTGAAATTGATAAAAAATATCCTTTTTTTGGATTGATACGATTATTGGTTTTGTCAAAAGTTATCGATTGCTCAACTGTTGAATATTTGAAAGAGCCCTGCAATGATTGAGTTGCGAAAGATGCTCCTACATCTATGTTGCCAATTTTTTGATTGTTGTAAGAATAAGAAACTAAATGATCTAAAAATTCGGTAATGCTGTAGCCGGCGTTAAGTCTTAATCCAGAATTATTTGATTCATAAATTCGTGACTGTCTTTTGGTTGAATTTAATTTAAAAACTTCAAATCCAGCATCAATTGGCCTTCCAAGAAAATAAGGTTTTGTGTAACTTAAATCGGCACTTAATTGGGTATATGATTTTTGGGCGTTCAATCCCAGTTTTCGCCCAGTTCCAAATAAATTATTTTCACGAATGCCGGCGTTAATATTCTCGCGATCTCTGGTTGAATAGCCTATGCCAAGGCTGAGCTCCCCGGTTCTTTTTTCTTTGACGGTAATTTCCAAATCAACTCGATCGGTATCGCCGATTCTCTTGGTTTCAAATTCTACTTTTTCAAAAAAACCTAAATTTTCGATGCGCTGTTTTGAGCGATTTATTTTGTTAACATTATAAGGATCACCCTCTCTTATTCTAAGTTCACGACGAATTACTTCATCAATAGTTCGAGTATTACCAAAAATTTTTATTTGGTCTATAAAAATTCTTGGAGTTTCGTTTATTATAAATTCAATATCGATAGTTTTTTTATCGCGATCACGCTTTAAAATTGGCTCGATATTTGCGAAAGCATAAGATTTTTCCGACATGATTTCGACCATCTTATCTATAGTATTTTCAATCGATTCGGCATTATAAATTTGTCCAGTTTTGAATAAAATATTTTTATATAAAATTTCTGGATCAAATTTTTCAAGACGATTATCGATCGTTACTTCGCCAATCTTGTATTTAATGCCCTCCTCAACAAGAAATGTAATAAAAAAATTATCTTTATTACGATTGATTTGAGCGAGCGCTGAGATGGTTGTAAAATCTGCAAAACCGTTGTTATTGTAAAATTTACGCAAGATTTCTTTGTCAAATTCAATGCGATCTGAATCGTAAATATCGCTAGAAGATAAAAATTTCCACCACACGGATTTTTTTGTAGAAATTTGTTCGCTTAATTCGCGATCGGGAAACTCCTTATTGCCAATAAAATAAATTTCGCCGATATTTGCTTTCGGACCTTCGTTAATTTCATAAATTAATTCAATGCGATTTTTATCTTTCGGAATAATTTTTGGCTCTATTTGTGTTAAAAATCTTCCGCTTTTTACATAAATTTCATTGATGCGTTTTATATCGCCTTCAAGACGCGATCTTGAAAAAACTCCGCGTTTTTTTAAACTAATTTCGGAAATCAAAACCTCTTCATCGATTTTTTTATTTCCAATAAATTTTGTCTCGTAAATTATTGGATTTTCAATAACTTCAACGACTATAATTTTATTTTTTTGAAATATTTTGACCGATGAAAAAAGCTCTGTTTCCAAAAGATTTTTTTTAATAATTTCAATATTTTTTTGTATATTTTTATCAATTTTAAAATTTTCAAAATATTGAACTATCGTTGACTCCTCAACTCTTTCATTGCCAGAGACGGTTATTTTTTCTTGAGCAAAAGAATTCTGTGCAAAAAGAACATAAAATAATATTGATAAAAAAACTTTGATCAGAGGGCTAAATATTGTTGTTTTTTTGCGGTGTGATTGGAGCATTTTTTGAAATTTGAAAATTTAATTTATTATTTATAAAACAATAAAAATAAAATTCTTTTGAATCAACCGCTTTTTACTGCAATTGCTCAATTAAAAATAAAATTACTAAATCTTCATCTTGACATTTTTTTTTAAATAAGAAAAATGACCATAGAATTTTAAGTACTTATTTTAAGTGCTTTTTAACAAGACCGTTATTCATTATCAAACTCTTTAATCTAAATTTGAGCGGTTGTGTTAAAAATATTTTTTTTACTATTTTTGTTGCCAAACTGGGCGTTCGGCGCGAATTATTTAAATAATTTATTTAAATCTTCGTCGCGTTCTTATATTCAAATCGTTGGATCTTCAACGGTTTATCCTTTTGTGGCAACTATTTCCGAAACCTTCGGGAAAGATACCAAATTTAAAACGCCAATAGTTGAATCAACTGGAACGGGTGGAGGCTTCAAGCTATTTTGTTCGGGAGTCGGTTATGAATTCCCAGATTTTGTAAATGCTTCGCGAGAAATCAAAAAAAGTGAGAAAGAAAAATGTTCGCAAAATGGCGTAAATGCTGGTGAAATAAAAATCGGTTATGACGGCATAGTTCTAGCTAATTCGGTGAAAGGTCAAAAATATAATTTAACCAAAGCGCAAATTTTCTTAGCTTTATCAGAAAAAGTTCCAAATAAAAATAATGAATTAGTAAATAATTTTTATAAAAATTGGCAAGAAATTGATAAAAATTTACCTAATATAAAAATTTCAATTTATGGTCCGCCATCAACCTCAGGAACCCGCGACGCCTTTGTTGAGTTGGTTATGCTTGAGGCTTGCATTAAAAATTCTGTATTTAAAAAAGAATATCCCGATGAAAAAATTCGTCAAAAAAAATGTCAAATTATTAGATCGGATGGAATTTTTATCGAGGCTGGCGAGAACGATAATTTAATAGTTCAAAAATTAAAAAATGATAAAGATGCGCTCGGTATTTTTGGCTTTAGTTTCCTTCAGGAAAATCAAAATTTTATTCAATCTTCGTTAATTAATAATGTTGTTCCGTCCTTAGAAAATATTGTTTCTGGAACATATAAGATATCCCGTCCACTTTATATTTATTATAAAAAAGAACATTTAAATTTAATTGACGGAATGAAAGAATTTATCGCAGAAATTATTAGCAAAAATACTCTCGGCAATGAGGGTTATCTTTTGCAAACGGGACTCATACCTTTGTCTAATCAAGAAATTGAAAAGATCGAGGTTGGGTTGCGAAAAAATTTGTAAAAATTTTTTTGTATTTTTTTTGAGGTCATCGCTTTCCAAATTATTTTTTAATTTGGCTTGTTGATAGGCTTCTCGTCTTTAACTGTCAAACATCGAAACTATGATTTTTATTCCTTTAGCCGTTGTAGTTACGTTATCGATAGTTACTTCTTTAACTTAAGATAACTCTAGTTTATTTTGGAAATATAAGTTTTTTTAAACTTATAAAACTGAAATTTAATAATACTAGCATCTTCTTTTTTTTAGAAAGATGGGGGGTTTATCCAAGTGATAATCTCTAATACGCATGCCCGCCGAGAAAAACTTCTCGGCGGGTTTTTTTATAACAATTATTAAAAATATTTTTTATATAAAATAATAGTTGTAATAAAAAAATATAAGATTTATAAATATTGATAAGTAATAATTTCACCACTTAAATCATTCACCAATATGGTTGCCAAAACAAAAACCTTCTCTTTTAGCGGTATTGAAGCTAATCCCGTTGATGTTCAAGTCAAAATTTCAAGCGGAAATTCAGTTTTTTCAATTGTCGGTTTGCCCGATAAATCTGTCGGCGAATCTAAAGAGCGCGTTCGCGGGGCCATCACCTCGACGGGTCTTTCATGGCCTTTTGAAAAAATAACCGTTAATTTGGCGCCGGCGGATTTACAAAAAGAAGGTGGTCATTTTGATTTGGCGATCGCCATTGGCATCATGGTTGAAATGGGTGTTCTACCGCAATATTTAATTGATAAATATTTTATAATGGGCGAACTTTCTCTTGATGGATCGGTCAATAGTGTTTCAGGAATCATCTCTTCAGCGATTACCGCCAATCAAATGGGTTGTGGTATAATTTGTCCGAAAGCGAATGGTAGAGAAGCGGCTTGGGCGGGTGATGTCGATATAATTGCTACTCCCGATATTCTTAGTCTCATTAATCATTTAAAAGGTGAGCAAATTTTAAATCGCCCCGAAAATTTTCAAAATTTTCAGAATAATAAATATCCAGATTTTTCTGATGTAAAAGGTCAAGAACAAGCCAAAAGAGCCATCGAAATCTCCGCAAGTGGTGGTCATAATATTTTAATGATTGGCTCTCCAGGATGTGGAAAATCGATGCTGGCTTCAAGAATTCCAAGCGTCTTGCCAGATTTAGAATTAATGGAAATGCTTGAAATAAATATGATTGCCAGCGTAAGTGATAAAATTAACGACGGCAAACTTATTGTTTCGCGTCCATTTCGCGAAGTGCATCATTCATGTTCAATGCCGGCAATGGTTGGTGGTGGCGTCAAGGCTAAGCCGGGAGAAGTTTCTTTGGCGCATAATGGAGTTTTATTTTTAGATGAATTGGCGGAATTTCCAAGGCAGGTTCTTGATTCTTTGCGACAACCACTCGAAAATCAAGAAATAACAATTTCTCGCGCGAATTCTTGCGCAACTTATCCCGCTAACTTTCAATTAGTTGGGGCTATGAACCCTTGCCGTTGTGGCTTTTTAGGCGACGCCACCAAAGAATGTAAAAGAGCGCCGATTTGCGGAGAGGAATATAAAAATAAAATTTCAGGACCGTTACTTGATCGCATTGATATCGTTGTTGAAGTTGGACAATTTGATTTTTTTGCAAATCAAAAAAATAATTTCAAAAACGAATCTTCAGAAATTATAAAGCAACGAGTTACGGAGGTTCGTAATTTACAAAAACAACGCTTTGCAGAATTTGAAGAATTGAAAAATATGCAAATGTTGAATTCAAAAATGAACGGAAAATTTCTTGAGAAATTTTGCAAAATTGATGAAGATTTACAAAATATTTTACAAAATTTTGTAATAAAAAGTAAAACCTCGATTCGCGGAATAACAAGAATTTTAAGGGTTGCAAGAACTATTGCTGATATGGAAAATTCTGAGGAAATTTCGAGGGGGCATTTGTTAGAGGCCATCTCCTATCGCAAAAAACTCTAAAATCCTCGTCAAATTTTAAGCGCTTACTTCGTTGATCTTCGAATCCTCAAAGCTCAATGTATTAAAATACATTTTCGCTTTTCGTCTCTCGACCGCCTCGTAATCATCTTAAAATTCTTAGAGGATTTGGGGCTCGAATTTTCGTAATCATCTTAAAATTCTTAGAGGATTTGGGGCTCGAATTTTCGTAATCATCTTAAAATTCTTAGAGGATTTTGGGGTACAACTTTTTACTTTTTTAAATTTATTCGTCGAATTTTAAGCTCTTACTTCGTTGATCTTCGAATCCTCAAAGCTCAATGTATTAAAATACATTTTCGCAATTCGATATTTAAATTTGCTTACGCAAATTTAGGGATATATCGAATCGCTTCGTCGCGAATGAATCGCGACATCCTCGATGAATTTTTTAATTTATTTTCGCTTTTCGTCTCTCGACCGCCTCGTAATCATCTTAAAATTCTTAGAGGATTTTGGGCTCGAACTTAAATTTGCTTTACGCAAATTTAGCTTTGAGTTGAATCGCTTCCACGGCGAGTAAATCGCCGTATCCGCGATGAATTTTTTAATTTATTTTTGCTTCTAGTCTCTCGACCGCCTCGTAATCATCTTAAAATTCTTAGAGGATTATGTGTGTCTAATTTTCAGCGCTTAAGATGAAGTTTAATTTTTTATTTTTTGCAACACTTGCGGACTAATCACTCTCCCCTTGGGGGAGAGTCGCTTAAGCCAACTTGTTGACGATGCGGAGATGGGGTCAAAAAAGCCGAGATAATCAATGATTCCGAGCTGAAGTAAGAAATTTTAAATCTAAATTCTTCTTTTAAAGCCCTTAACCCTATCCCTCTCCTTAGCTACCGGGGAGAGGGAATTGGAAGGATTATTTTTTAGTTTATTTTCTTCAGATAAATTATTTCCGTCATCCCCTCTCCCCGCAAAGCGGGGAGAGGGTTAGGGTGAGGGGTGATAATATTTTGAGAGAGAGTTTTAAAAATCAAAATCAAGAAATTGACTTTTTAGAATTTTTTTGTTTTTAATTTTTTATAATAATCTCAAGCCCTTTGACGCTCTAAGTTTTCTGACCCCCCACTGCTCCGAGGATTTAACTACCGTTAAATCCTCGGAGCCCGTAATTTGCTAAAAATAGCCGTTTAGGCTATTTTTTTTAACGCAAATAACCCTCAAGGGGGGAGCTACAGCCCACTAGCTTTATGAGATTATATAAATTTGTAGGTGTGTAAACCCTCAAGGGGGGAGCTATAGACCGCAAGAGTTGCTAGTTTTTTATATATTTTATGAGTGAATTTGTCTTTTATCAACCGCTAGGCAAGCTTCTTTAACCGCTTCGTTGTAAGTTGGATGCGCGTGACAAGTGCGCGCAATATCTTCGGCGCTTCCGCCAAATTCCATCGCAACTACAATTTCATGAATGGTATTTCCAGCTTCGCGAGCAATAATATGAGCGCCTAAAATTTTATCTTTTTTAGCGCAAGATAAAATTTTGACAAAGCCTTGTTCGTCAAAAGTAGCGCGTGCGCGAGAGTTCGCCATCATTGAAAATTTGCCCACTTTGTAATCGATATTTTGTGCCTTTAATTCTTCTTCAGTTTTGCCAACTGAGGCGACTTCTGGGTAAGTATAAATTACATTTGGAATAGTGTTGTAATTTACGTGTCCAGCTTGACCGGCAATAATTTCTGCGACCGCGACACCTTCATCTTCTGCCTTGTGAGCAAGCATTGGGCCAGTTGTAACGTCGCCAATTGCATAAATATTTTCAACATTAGTGCGCAAATGATGATTCTCGATAAATCCGCGATTATTGGTTTTTACGCCAACATTTTCTAGGCCTAAATTATTAGTGTTAGGCTTACGACCAATTGCCACCAAAACCACATCGGCGCTTAAAGTTTCTTTGTTGCCACCTTGGGCCGATTCAATTTCTACAACTGCACCTTTTTTATCTTTTTTAACTGATAAAACTTTGGTTGATAAGCGAAATTTAAAACCTTGTTTTTCAAGGATTCTTTGAAAATTTCTAGAAATTTCATTGTCCATTGTTGGGGTAATTTTATCGAGATATTCAACCACCTCGACTTCAGCTCCAAATCTACTCCAAACAGATCCAAGCTCTAATCCTATCACGCCCGCACCAATTACGATCATTTTTTGTGGAACCGTTTCAAGATTAAGTGCGCCAGTTGAAGAAATTATGACTTTTTCATCAATTTCAACGCCAGGCAATTGAGCAACTTCAGAGCCGGTTGCTATAACAAAGTTTTTGGCGTTAAGGGTTTGTTTTGAACCATCTTCTTTAACAATTTCAATCGAGTTTTTATCGATAAATTTGGCAACGCCGTGAAAATGTTCAACTTTATTTTTCTTGAATAATCCGGCTATTCCAGAAGTTAATCCCGAAACAATATCATTTTTATTTTGAACTAATTTTTTAACATCAATTTTTGGCTTTGAAATGGCGATTCCTAATTTTTCAAATTCATGGTTGGCATCATGAAATTTATGTGAGATTTCTAACATAGCTTTCGATGGAATGCATCCAACATTTAAGCAGGTTCCACCGAGGTTTTTATGTTTTTCAACGCAGGCCACTTTTAAGCCTAATTGAGCAGATCTAATTGCTGAAACATAACCACCAGGGCCACCGCCAATAATAATTACATCAAAAATATTTTCAGACATTTGAAAGAGAGTTAAGTTAAAAAAATTCTTGGTAAATTTATGATTTTGTAAAGAATTTTTAAATTTTTTTAAAACAGTAAATTTTAAATTCAAATTTTATTATACAAAATTAAATTTTATAAAGTAAATTTTTATGTTAATTTGTTATTACGCTGGTTTGAATTATATTTTTTGATATTTTCTTTTCAATGATATTTTTATAAATAAAAATCCCTTAATAATTTTTAAAGAAAAAGCAAAATGTTTGTTTATTAAAGCGGGGAACGCGGAGAGCAAAATGAGTTTTTTTAATAAGCGCGCAAGGCTCTTTAAGTAAAGCGTAAAATAGAAAAATGGGCCTTAAACATTTGGAGTTCAAGGCCCAATTTTGCATTTTATTTATTCAAGCCTAAATTCTCTTAAGCAATTTTTTGTTTATTTTTTACTTTTAATCTAAGAGATTGAGCTTTTTCTGATAATTTATTGAATTTATATTTAGTCAAAAAATTATCGATATTTCCATATTTATTTATTGTTCTTAAAGTTGAAGTTGCAACTTTAAGATTCAAATTAGCTCCTAATAGATCGCTAAAAAAAGAAATTGATTTTAAGTTTGGTAAAAATCTTCTTCTTGTTTTACGATTTGAGTGAGAAACTTTGTTTCCACTCATTGCGCCTATATTTAATAATTCACACTTTCTTGACATAATTTTAATTGTTTTTTAGTTAGTACACATCATTTTAGTATCTTCACCTGAAATTGCCGCAACAATTGATGGGCCTCCGAACATGGTGGCGATACCAGCGGCAACACCAATCATCAAACCCCAAGATACTTTACCTGTGAAGAAACCAATACCAGTTGCAATAATTGCGAAAGTAGCGAAGGTTTTACCAGCGGCACCGGTTACAATTCTTAAAGCATTACACATAACTTTTGTTAACGCGTTAGAGCTGACATTTGCAGATACATCCGCCGTGCCTCCTTGCGCAAGCGCTTCTGACACTAGACCAAAATTGGAAGATAAAATTGGCAATAAGGCTAGGATAGAAGCTGTTGCTAAAGAAATTTTAAATAGTTGCGCACAAATTATTTTCATGATTTATATAATTTTTAAGGTGTATTTTTTAAAAGTCATATTTATTTAACTTACTAAAAGAGTTTTTATAATAATAAAATATTAACAATGATTTTGATTTCAAGTTTTTTTATCAATTTGCAATAAAATGAAGAATAATAATGCAGTTTTATAAGTTAGGGATTAGTTATTCTAAGATTTTTATCTCCCATTCTAAATCAATATTAAAAGCTTTGAGAACTTCTTTTTTAGTTTCCGCGCCCAAGGCAATTAAATCTTTTGAAGAGGCGTTTTTATTGTTAATCAAAAAATTACAATGCTTTTGTGATATTTGAGCGTCTCCAATTGATTTTCCTCTAAAGCCAACGGCATCAATTAATTCCCAAGCTTTTTTATTGGGTGGATTTTTAAAAGTGCTTCCGCCCGTTTTTGCTCGAATCGGTTGAGAGTTCTCGCGAGTTTTTTGCAATTCAGAAATTTTATCCGAGACTTCTTGAGTGGTCGACTGATTAATTTTAAATTTTCCAGAAATAAATATATATTTTTTTGAAAGATTATTTCCGCGATAAAAAAAACCAAAATCTTGATTAATTATTTCATGAAAATTACCTAGATAATCAATCGCCGTAGCGCTTATTAAAGTTTGTGATATATCTGCGCCATAACATCCGGCGTTCATAGCAATTGCGCCACCAATCGATCCGGGAATGCCACTCAGAAATTCTAAACCGCCCAATCCAAAATTTTTACAATATTGTGCGATATTCAAACATAAAGACGCCGATCCGATGGTAATCGTTTCATTGTCGTGATTTATTTCAGAAAAACTTGCTGGAAGCTTGATGACGATGCCTTTAACGCCATCATCGGAAATTATAACATTGGAGCCAGCGCCGATAATTTGTATTTTAAATTCTGGAGAAATATTTTTTAAAAAATACGCCAAATCTTCCGCATCTTTTGGTCTAAATAATATTTCTGCCCTACCTTTAAGATCGAACCAGTTATTTAATTTGGCGTCGAATCTATATTCGCCTTTGATATTTGGTAATTGCGATTTATCAATCATGATTTTTCAATTTCAATTAGAATTGGCTCCCTGCCCTCAAGAATTGCCTTTTTTTGATATTTTGTAATTATCCAATCATTAGGGAAATTTTGCCAAGATTTTTTTGAATTAGCTAGCCAATTAAATTTTGAGCTTTGTAAAATATGACTTAGAATCCATGTTTTGTAAGAGTCATGATCTGTAGCGATAATAATTTTTCCAGTATTTTTCAATTTAGGAAAAAGAATTTGATCTAAAAAATTTTTATCAATTAAGCGTCTTTTGAAATGTTTATATTTCGGCCAAGGATCGGGAAATAAAATAAAGATTTTTTCAAAAAAATTATCAGGAAAATTATTAATAAAAATTCTAATATCTTGATTAGTAATTTTTAAATTCCCTAAAGGTTCTTTTTTAAGCATGCCAAGCAAATTAACAATGCCGTTTAAATGTGGTTCGCAACCATAAAAATTGGCGTCAGGATTGTGTTTGGCTTTGCCAAAAATAAAATCCCCAAAGCCAAAACCTATTTCTAAAAAATTTTTGGAATTTGCGTTGTCGATGTTGGATATTTTATATGATTCGTAAAAATTTTCTAAAAGAGAATTTTTATGATTAGATAATTTACGACTCTTTGTTCTGCCAAAGCTGCGAATTAATTTTTGCTTATAATCCAAGTTTTTCGACTCTAGCGACATGTCTTTGACCATCAAATTTTTGAGTAAAAAAAGTTTTACAAATTGCCAAGGCATATTTTTTCTTTAGCATTCTTGCTCCCAAACAAATAACATTGGCATCGTTGTGAGCGCGGGCATGTTTTGCTATGGTTTTATTGTAACAAAGTGCTGCACGAATTTTTTTATGACGATTGGCGGAAATTGATATTCCAACGCCAGTTCCGCAAATTAAAATACCAAAGTTATTTTCGGTAATTTTTTCGCATAATTTGTTGGCATAATCTGGATAATCAACTGAATCTTTTGCAGAGTTACAACCTAGGTCGATTATTTCGATATTATTTTTTTTGAAAGAGTTAATTAAATATTCTTTGAGTTGAAATCCAGCGTGGTCGGAGGCTATATAAATTTTTTTTGCTAAAAAATAACAGTTAGCCATTTTGAATTGAGATTAAATATAGTAAATTGCGAAGATAAAAAAGTGAGCTTAGAACTCGATGTTCTAAGCTCAAAGAAATTAACGTTTACGATAAGTTTGAGCTTTACGAGCTTTTTTGAGACCGTATTTTTTACGCTCAACAACCCTTGGATCACGAGTTAAAAAGCCACCGGCTCTTAATGTTGGGTGATTTGATGGATCAAATAAAACTAAAGCTTTGCTAATCCCGTTAGATAAAGCGCCAGCTTGTCCACTTTTACCACCGCCTAAAATTGTGGCGACGACATCGAATTTATTTTCATTTTTTGTAGCTCCAAAAGGTGCTTTTGCAATGTTAACAAGGATTTCACGACCGAAATAACCTTTAACTTCTCTGTCATTGATTGTTACTTTGCCAGTGCCTTGTTTGATCCAAACTTTAGCAATCGCATTTTTTCTTTTGCCAGTTGCATAAGAGCGACCGAAAGAATCGCGAACTTGAAGATAAACTTTTTTATCTTGTGGCTCAGATTTTTCTTTGATTTCAATAATCTTTTCTTTAATAAGTGCAGACATAATTTAGTTAGTTTTTTTGTTTTTACGATTCATGGCGCCGACATCAAGTATTTGTGGATTTTGTGCTTGGTGCTTGTGCTCGTTGCCTTTATAAATATGAAGTTTAGTCATTAAATCTCTTTGAAGTGGACCGCGAGACATCATTCTTGAAACTGCGTATTCAAGAATTCTTTCAGGATGTTTTCCTTCCATTATTTGACGAGCCGTGCGATCTTTGATTCCTCCAGGATAGCCAGTGTGCCAGTAATAAAGTTTTTCTGCATATTTCTTGCCGGTAAGTTTAACTTTTTCGGCATTGATAATGATCACATAATCACCGCAATCAATATTTGGAGTGAATGTTGTTTTGTGTTTTCCGCGTAGAATTTTTGCGACAATTGTAGCTAAGCGACCAACTATTAAATCTTCGGCGTCAATTAACCACCATTTTTTCTCAATATCACTTGGTTTCGCTGTGTATGTTTTAAGCATAATAAAATAAAAAACTTGTTAACTGCTTCTAAGCTACAAAGCTTAGCTGGCAATTTAAATTTATCTAAAGATTTTTTGTTAAAATTTTGTATATACAATGATTAGCACTAGACCTATCAATACAAAACTATGTTAATAAGTTTAAACTCACTTTAAAACAAAGTCAACTTAACAAATAAATTAAATAAGGGGCAAGCATTAAACCAAGCCCAATAAAAAAAGTCAAATTAATTTTTCAACTTTTTATTTATAAAAATCATTTCTCAGCAAACTGAAAAAAAGTACATCCCTAAATTCACCCTTGTGAAGACGGTGCTGTCTAAGATAGCCCTCGATAACAAAGCCATTTTTTTCTAAGAGATTTTTAGAAGCTAAATTTTGCGGAACTGCACTAGCTTCGATTCGATTAACCTTAAATTCATAAAATCCGTAATCACAAATTTTTTGAATAGCCTTGCTCATAATGCCTTTTTTCCAATATTCTTGCGATAAATCGTAGCTCACTTCAATTCTTTTATGAAAAGAATTTAAACCCGTTAAGCCAATTGATCCAATCATTTTATTATCCGCTTTTCTAGCGATTGCAAAATAAGCGCCGTCGCCTCTTGAAAAAGTGCTTTTCCAATAATAAAAATCATGACGCGCTTCTTCGATATTCTGCGGAATGGTGCATAAAATATATTTATTTACCTCGGGATTTGAATAATATTCAAAATAATTTTCAATATCGTCATCATGCTCCTCTCTAATCACGAAGTCTCCAATATCAAAGGTTGGCATGGTTTTTATAAAATTAGTATTTTGCATTTATTTTTTAAAAATTATTATAGATTTATTTAAAACATTAAATATTTTTTTATGATAAAAATAGTTGCACAAATGGATGATATTTTTTCAATAAATATCAAAACAGATACTACTTTTTTAATGCTCCAAGAAGCGCAAAGTCGTGGTCACGAAATTTTTTATTACACGCCACAATCAATGTTTTTTGATGTTAAAAAACAAAAAATTTGCGCACAAATATCGAAAATAAAACTTAATAATTCAAGTGATTTCTGTGAAATTTTAGAAAAAAAATATCAAAATCTTACTGATTTTGATTTAATCCTAGTGCGACAAGACCCTCCTTTTGATATGAATTATTTAACAACAACTTATTTTTTAGAAAAAATAAAAGATTTGGTGTTGATAGTGAATGATCCTTCAAATATTCGTAACTGTCCCGAAAAATTATTCGTCACTAATTTTCCTAATTTAACTCCACCAACCATAATCTCATCAAATCTAGAAATTATAAAAGAATTTTACAAAGAACATAAAAAAATTATTTTAAAACCACTTTATTCCTTTGGCGCTGATGGCGTTATCTTGATTGATGAAACTTCGCAAAATCTTGCTTCGAATTTTGAAATGATGCAAAAACTTTATAAAACACCATTGATTGCTCAGAAATTTTTAGAAGAAATTAGCGACGGCGACAAAAGAATTTTTTTACTCGATGGAGAGCCGATTGGCGCAGTTGCAAGAGTTGCACAAAAGGGTGAAATTCGTTCGAATTTGCACATTGGAGGAAGCGCACAAAAGGCGCAATTAACAAATAGAGATTTGGAAATTTGTCGAGAAATTTCTCCGCATCTAAAAAAATTGAATTTATTGTTAGTTGGAATTGATGTAATCGGGGATTATTTAACCGAGATAAATGTTACCTCGCCGACTTGTATTCCAGAAATAAATGAGTTAAGTAACCAAAAATTACAAACAAAAATTCTTGAAACAATTGAGAAAAAATTGAGCGAATTTAAAGGTCGTATAAAGCTTTAATTTCGACGGCTTTAACCATTCTTTTATCTGCATCTAAAACTTTAAAAACTAATTGAGATTTTTCAATTTTAGAACCGGTTTTTGGAATAGATTTAAACGCCGACATAACTAGTCCGCCAACGGTTTCGGCGATACAATCTTCAAATTTTACTTTAAATATTTCTTCGAATTTTTTTATTTCAACTCTGCCTCCTAAGTGATAAGTTCTTTCGTTAATTTTTTTAATTTGGAAAAAAGAGCTTTCGAGCGGAACATCGTGCTCATCATCAATTTCTCCAACAATTTCTTCAACAAGATTTTCGATCGTAACCAAGCCATCAACTGCACCAAATTCATCGAGGACAATTCCGATGTGAACCCTTGATGAGCGCATTCTTAGAAGGGCATCAAGAAGTTTTGTTGAGCATGGCACGAATAAAATTTTTCGTATAATTTTTTGTAAATTGAAATCGCTATTTTCGTCGCATAAAAATTTTGCTAAATCTTTGCTGTGGATGAACCCGACGATATGGTCGATATTGTCTTTATAGACGGGGATTCTAGTGTGCTCATCTTCAGTAATAATTTTTTTTATTTCGGTAAGAGTAATGTTTTCCGGGATGGCAATAATGTCAGATCGTGGAATCATGATGGTGCTAATTTTTTTGTCGCCAAAATTAACTATATTTTTAAGCATCTTTTTTTCTTCTAGAGTTATTAAACCTTCTTTTTCATAGGTTTCAGTGATATGATTAATCAAAGAAGAGAAAGATTTTTTATTTTTTTTGCCAAATAAATTAAAGAAAAAATTAATTAATTTTTTTATTTTAAAAACATTGGACGATTTAGAGGTCATTGATTGTAAGGGTTGTTAATATTAAATTTTTTAAGAATTTTTATTTCAAGATTTTCCATGATTTTTGCCATTTTTTCTTTTTCATGATCATGTCCTAAAATATGAAGAATGCCATGTAGAATCAAGTGAGTCAAGTGATCTTTAAGATTTTTTTTATGACTTTCCGCTTCCTTTAAAATATATTCGTAGCTCAAAATTATGTCGCCAAGAAAAATATATTTATTATTTCCGATAGCTTTTTCTAAGCCGTGTTTTTGAATAATTTTTTCGTCTAAATTGCCAAAAGACAAGACGTTTGTAGGCTTGTCATTCTCACGAAATTCTCGATTAATATTTTTAATTTGTAAATTTGAACATAAAGAAATCGATAAATCAAAATGAATTTTTTGCTTTAAAAATTCTTCAAGTGGCGAATTCTCAAGAAGTTTTTTGGCTTGAGATTCAATAAATTTTTCAATATTTTTAATCTCGAGCCATTTTTTGGATCTAACTTCGATGTCTATATTCACTAGCCTTGACAAGATTCTGTTTGAAAATTTGGATTTGGACATAATGTAAATTTTTTAGGACAAATTCTTTGCGGATTTTCACCGCAAAAAATTGCTGAATCACTATTTTTAGAGGTGCTTTTTACAATATTAGAAAGTCCTTGAATAAAGTTTCTCTCGATGTTTAGCGACGGCACTCGATAATATTTTTTGACCCCAAGTTCTTTGGCAAAATCAAAATATTCTATATCGAGCTCAACCAAAGTTTCGGAATGATCTGAAACAAAGGCGATAGGAATTATTACGGGAATTTTTTTATCAAGAGCAACGCTACGAACTTCCTGCTCTAAGCTTGGAGTTGTCCATTTTAAGGGCCCAACTTTTGATTGATAGCAAATGCGATATTCCAAATTTAATTCTTTAGAATTTTTGTTTAATTTTCTTAAATCCTTCAAGAATTCCATAGTTTTTTTAGAAGTTTCTTCGACCTGAAAAACATATGGGTCACCTTTATTAATTACACTCTGAGGCAATCCATGTGCAGAAAATAATAATCTTATTTTTGATAAATCTTTATCTTCAATTTTATTCAAAGTTTGATTGATGTGAAGCGCATGAGATTTTATAAAATCATTGTGATTTGGATAGCAACAAACAATTTTTATGGGAATTGAAGTTTCAAAAAAATTATCGGCAAAATCTTTAACGGAAGATGCGGTTGTGGTACTAGAAAATTGCGGATAAAGAGGTAATAAAATAATTTGATCAGGCTTATATGCTTTGATTTTTTTAACAACTTCTTTGGAAAAAGGATGCCAATAGCGCATTATGGTAAAAACTTTATAATTACCATCGAAAGATAATTCGCGCTCCAGAGAATCAGCTTGCGAGAGAGTTATATCTAAGAGCGGTGACTTACCGCCAATTTGTTTGTAAATATTTTGTGCTTTGTTTTTGCGTCGCGAAGAAATCAATTTTGCGATGAGAAAACGCAATGGTTGAGGCAATGATATAATGGCCTTATCGTTGAATAAATTAAATAAAAAAGGTTGAACCGATTCAATTTTATCGGGTCCTCCCAAATTTAATAAAACAACGGCAGTTTTGTGATCAAATTTTGTCATAAAATAAATTCTTAATTAGTAATGAAATAAAAAATAATAAACAGTGAAAAAATATTATTGCGGGGCCAATTGACAAGCTCATAGAGCTTGCTGATAAAAAGCTTAAACTTGATACGGCAACACTTAAAATGGCGCTTTTTATTATCATTTCTTTCGGACTTTTCGAAAAAATTCTCGCGGTGGCGCAAGGAATTATCATTAAGGCGGTAATTAGAAAAACACCCGTAACCTTTACTGCGAACGCTATCAGCAAAGATAATAAAATCATAAATAGATAATTTAAATTATTTATTTTGATATTTTTTACGATGGCAATATCTGGATTTAACAATGCGATTAAGAATTTTTTCAAATAAAAAATAATAAAAAGCAAAATTAAAAAACTTAAAATAAAAATTATTAAAAAATGAAAGATTGTAATTGCCGACATATCGCCAAAAAGAAATTCTTCAAAAACAAAATTTTTGTTAAAATTTTCGTTGAATAAAACGGCGCAAGATATAAAAAAGTAAGACAAAATCATGACAATACTGTCGATCGCAAATGATTTTTGTTTTGACAATAAATTAACCAAAGTTGTAAAAAATAGATTAAAAATTATCAAAATAATTATTTGATTTATTTCTAAAAATGCTCCCAGGGTGAATCCGAGTAAAGCTGAGTGAGAAACTGCGTCTCCGTAAAAAGAAATGCGCTTCCACAAAACTAAATTACCCATCATTGAGCATGATAAAGTGCAAAAAATTATGGTTAAAAATGATAATATTGAAAAATCCTCGACCATTTTAGATAATTAAATTAGAATGTTTAAAATTTTATTTCGATGTTTTAATTTTATAAATTAAAATTTATAATAATCCTTTGATAATAAAGTGATAATAAATTTATTAATGAATTAAATTATGGCTGATAATATAAAAAAATCAAATAACACTTCGACTGCGGATAAAGCCAAAGAAATAATGAACAAAATTTTATATGGTTTGTTCGTGGCTTTTATTTTGGCAATCTGTTGCTATTTTTTATACATTTTAGTTCCAGAAATTTTTAGATTTGTTATGGATTATGTGGTTATAATAATAAAAAAAGATTATCCAATTTTAAAATCGAATTGAAAAAAATTATGAAGTTTAAGTTTTAAAAAACAATAAATAGGCTTGCGTAACAAGGACCTAGCAATCAAAACTGTAAATTTTTTTAAACTAAAAAATATAATTTTGATAAATTTGACTTTTAATTTAAATTTAATTTCAATTACAATGTATAATCTTAAATTTAAAAAACATATTTTTAAAATTCAAAAATTCTAACAACTTTTTAAAATGATTAAAAATAATTCAATCAAAGATTTTAAGAAAGAAGAATTACTCGGTTTTTATCGCGAAATGCTATTAATTCGTCGCTTCGAAGAAAAGGCTGGGCAACTCTACGGCATGGGATTAATTGCGGGTTTTTGCCATCTTTATATCGGCCAAGAAGCCATCGCTTCAGGGATGCATTATACAATGCAAAAAGGCGATAAAGTTATTACTACTTATCGCGATCATGGGCATATGATTTCGGTTGGTTCAGATCCAAAGAAAATTATGGCAGAGCTACTCGGAAGAAGAGATGGTTCGTCAAAAGGCAAAGGCGGATCGATGCATTTATTTGATTTAGAAAAACATTTTTATGGCGGTCATGGTATCGTTGGAGCTTCAGTTCCAATTGGCGCTGGACTTGCTTTTGCCGATAAATATAAGGGCAATAATAATGTTACTTATTGCTATTTTGGTGACGGCGCGGCTCATCAAGGTCAAGTTTATGAAGCCTTCAACATGGCAAAATTATGGAATTTACCAGTTTTATTTATTATAGAAAATAATCATTACGCCATGGGGACATCTCTTTCTAGAGCCTCTTCAGTTGATGAACTTCATAAGCGAGGAATCGGCTTTAATATCCCTGGCGTTAAAATTAATGGTATGGATATTTTTGAAGTAATTCGTGAGGGTCAAAAATGTGTTGATTATGTAAGAGCAGATAATGGTCCGATGATTCTTGAAATGGATACTTATCGTTATCGCGGACACTCAATGTCCGATCCGGCAACATATCGTTCAAAAGAAGAAGTTAATTGCAAAAAAGACCAAGATCCAATTGATTCTTTGAGGATTGCGATTCTTGAAAATAAAGTTGTTGGCGAAGATGAAATCAAAAAAATTGATGATGCAATCAAAAATGAAATCAATGAAATAGTTGAGTTTGCAAAAAATAGCCCCGAGCCTGATGAATCAGAGCTTTTAACCGAGATTTATAACTAATTTATGACTCTTAGAAAACTTACAGTTCGTGAAGCACTTCGTGAAGCGATGGCGGAAGAAATGCGCAAACATCCTGAAATTTATGTGATGGGTGAAGAGGTTGCCGAATATAACGGCGCTTATAAAGTAACACAAGGTTTACTTGCCGAATTTGGCGCTAAAAGAGTAATTGATACCCCGATAACAGAGCATGGATTTGCAGGTCTTGCGGTTGGTTCTGCTTTTGCAGGATTGAGGCCAATAGTTGAATTTATGACATTCAATTTTGCAATGCAGGCAATCGATCAAATCATTAATTCTGCCGCTAAAACAAATTATATGTCGGGCGGACAAGTGCGTTGTCCAATCGTGTTTCGTGGCCCAAATGGTGCGGCGTCTCGAGTCGGTGCGCAACATTCTCAATGTTATGCTTCTTGGTATGGTTCAATTCCGGGATTAAAAGTTGTTGCACCTTACAGCGCCTCTGATGCAAAAGGTTTATTAAAATCAGCAATTCGCGATCCAAATCCAGTAATTTTCCTTGAAAATGAAATCACTTACGGTTTTAGTTTTGAAGAAGAATATGATGATGATCATGTCGTTGAAATTGGCAAAGCCAAAATTCTTCGCGAAGGTTTTGATATTACCATTATCGCTTTTTCTCTGGTCGTGAAATACGCACTTGAAGCCGCCGAAGAATTAGAAAAAATTGGCATTTCTGCCGAAGTGATTGACCTTAGAACAATTCGCCCAATTGATCGCGAAACGATTGTTAATTCGGTGAAAAAAACTTCACGATGCATAACCGTTGAGGAAGGCTTCCCTTTTGCTTCGGTTGGCAGTGAAATCGCTTCAATTTTAATTGATGAAGCTTTCGATTATCTCGATGCACCAATTAAAAAATTAGCTTCGGTTGATGGTCCTTTGCCATACGCCGCAAACCTCGAAAGGCTTGCTCTGCCTAAGACGAATGACATTATAAAAGCTGCCAAAGAACTCTGTAATAAGGAATAAATTTTTTAAGTTAAAAAATTTAAATTGTTTTTTAATTTGAATTTTGAATAATGGCGAGGTGATTTAAATAAATTTTTTTTAAATGATTGTCACTAAAAATACTCTATACAACTTCGTTAGAAGAAATCGCATCAATAAAGCAACCTTTGTTTCTTATTGCATTACAATCTCAGTGATTTTTTATTTTATGTTCGTCTCAATATTTGGCGATAAAGGCTTAATTGAATATTACTTACTAACAAAACAAGTATCTCAAATCGAACTCCAGAAAACGGAATTGCAAAATAAAATTCGCTCTAAAAAAGAAATGATAAAAGGCATGGATTATGATTCCCTTGACCTTGATTTGGTTGATGAGCAATCTAGAAAAATATTGGGATATGTCGGAAAAGATGAGATTGTTATTTATCAAGGCGAAGAAAGTAAAAACCCTAACCAGAAATAATTAAAAAATGCCAATCAAGCAAGAGCTTTATAGAAAATTATTCCATATTTTATTGTTCATAATTCCAGTTTCTTTTATTAAACTAGGAAAGAATGAATTTCTTAAAATATTTATTCCAATTTCGGTAATCATAATAATGTTAGATTACTACAGATGTAGGTTCGATAAGCTTAACAATATTGCTTGCAAATTTTTTAAGATTATCATGCGCGATACAGAAATTAATCAGAAAAAACTTTCGGGGATGAGTTGGGTTTTTGGCGGAGCGTTAATAAATTTTTTAATATTTGATAAAGTTATTGCGGTTACGGGTTTTTGTATTTTAATTTTTGCCGATGCCATTGCCGCCATCATTGGAAAATCAATAAAACCAACTCCATTTTATGAAAAATCGCGCGCTGGATCTTTAGCATTCTTTATAACTTCAGTCACGGTAATACTGGTTTCGGGGCTATATTTTGACTGTCGCCTACTCTTTTATTTTTTTGCAATTTTTATCGCCACCCTCTTAACTTTTATCGAAGCCTATCCAAGTTTTTTTATCGTTGATGATAATTTATCGATACCGCTCACCTTCGGAATTTGCATGACTTTGCTAGATTTTATGTGGCATATTTTATAATTTTAAGATTCCAAATTCAAAAATATTAGCATGAATTTTTCCAAAGATTTTCCAGAAAAATTACGCTCTTCGATTCTTATCTCCGAAGTCATCGGGAAAAAAGTCCGTCTAAAAAAACAAGGCAAAAATTTTCTTGGACTTTGCCCTTTTCACAATGAAAAATCTCCATCTTTTACGGTCAATGATCAAAAAGGTTACTACAACTGCTTCGGTTGCCAAGCTCGAGGAGATGTTATAACTTTCACCATGGAAAATGAAAGATTAGAATTTAAAGAGGCAATTTTTAAACTCGCCGATGATTTTGGAATTCAAGTCCCCCTAGTGGCTTCTTCGCAAATTCAACAAAATTATGTCGCACGAGATTTTGAAATTATTGAAAAAATTAATCAATTTTTTGAGAAAAATTTATATCAAGAAAATGCTGTCGAGGCGCGAAATTATTTAAAAAAACGCGGATTTAATTCGGTAATTGCCAAAAAATTTCACATTGGTTATGCGCTAAATTCTTACGAAGGATTGTTAAATCATTTAAGAAACTTAGGCTTTAGCGACGCAGAAATAGAGGGTTGCGGAGTAATTGGTAAAAGTGATAATGGTAAACTTTATGATAAATTGCGCAATCGCATCACTTTCGCAATTAGCGATCGCAAAAACAGAATGATAGCTTTCGGAGGGCGAACTTTGGGAGATGATCTTCCAAAATATTTAAATTCGGCAGAAACCGAAATTTTTAAAAAAAATCAAACACTTTATAATTATTCAAATGCCCGCAAAGCCATATTTGATAATGGTTGTGCGATTATGGTCGAAGGTTATGTCGATGCAATTTCTTTAGCTAATAATGGCTTTGAGAATGTGGTGGCTGGTCTTGGAACGGCAATTGGTGAAGAGCATTTAAAACAACTTTTTCATATTACTGATAAAATTATAATGTGCTTGGATGGCGATAATGCTGGTGTCAAGGCCGCAAAACGCGTTTTAGAAATTGCATTGCCTTTGATAAACTCTAAAAAAACTTTGGCATTTAATTTTTTACCAAATCAAATGGATCCCGATGATTTTTTAAAAAATTATGGTGCGCGCGAATTCAAAAAAATTCTCGACGAAGCGGTTCCGCTTTCCAAGGCGATGCTTGATTTTGCCGTCGCTGATTTGGGTTTAAAAAATATTGAAAAATTAGCGCCTGAAAATAGGGCGAGACTTGAATTGGAGCTCAATGCCAAAATTAATTTAATTACTGACGCTTCTTCCAAAAAATATTTTAATTTATTTGCCAAAGACGCTTTATTTTCACTCGGAAGAAATCAAAATAATTTTAAGAAAAATATTGCCAAAACTACAATTTTACCAAACAGAAATCGCAATAAGTTTAATCAAAATTCTTTGTCGATCATGGCTTTTTTAATAAAATATCCAGAACTAATTGATTATCGCGATAACGACTTCGATCTTAGAGAAATGCACTTCGAGGATGAAAAAATGAGCGATTTAAAAGAATTTGTGGTAAATTTGATCGATGAAAATTGTCAAAATATCGTCGAAGAGCTTGAAAAATCAGATTTCAAGCTTTATATTAAGGAGATTAAAAATATTTTAATTCGGCAAAATTCGAATTGCGAAAATGTAAAACAAAAATTTCGCCTTTTGTTTTTGAAAGATTTACTACTCAAGGTTGAAGAGCAGTATTTAGAAAATTTGAACGCCAATGATGAAATTCAAACTCATCAAACTACAATTTCAGAAAATCAAAAAATCATTGAGATTTTTGATTATAAAAAATCGCTTGAGTCTCAAATTAGAGAGCTTGAAAAAGAAATATTATAATTTTTATATAAATCATTTAATCAATTTATGGCAGTTAAGAAAAAATTAACAAAAAAAATTGTGGCAAAAAAAGTTGTAAAAAATAACTCTAAAATTGTTGCCAAAAAAACCAAAATTGTTGTCAAGAATCTCAAAGCGGTAAAAAATATTAAGAAAGCGGTTGCTAAAGTTGTTAAGGTTACAAAAAAATTGCCTAAGCCATTGAAAAATAAGGCTAAAGTTCCATTAAAAAAAGCTGAAAAAAAGTTAGTTGCGATTGCTAAAAGCGTTAAAAAATCATCAAAAATTATTAAAGCTTCACCGAAAAAAATCGAGAAAAAAATTACTAAAACTGTTGAAAAAATTGGTAAAAAAATTAATGCCAAAACTCCAATTAAAGCCAAAGTCATCAAGTCAGCAAAAGTTAATTCAAAGAAGGTTAAAATCGCTAAAAAATCTGCAAAAAATTTAGTGAAAAATGTTGTTAAAAATGTAAAAAAAGCAGTTAAAAAAAATGTTAAAGAATTAAAAGTAGAAGTTGAAAAAGTTGTAAAAAAAGAAAAAAAACTAATCGAGAAAAAAATAAAAAAACCTAAGAAAGAGAAGGCTCTGAAGGTTAAGGAACCAAAAGTAAAAATCGCAAAAACCTCAACTAGATTAGGTGACAAAACTTCGCGTTTGGCAGAAAAATTTCAACTAATTCAAGATGTTCGAAGCGCTATTAATAAAGGTGATGATGAAACTAAAAGAATTTCTAGCGAAATAGCAAATAAACTTAAAAAACTTATTGCAATTGGAAAGACTCAGGGCTTTTTAACTCATGAGCAAATTAATGAAAATATTGAAACTGAACTCGACGGTAAAAAACTCGATAGAATTGTTGATATTCTAAGTGAATTCAAAATTCAAATTGTTGAAAAAGAAGAAGATCTTGAGCGATTAATCGAAGAAGGTTTAGCTTCAAAAGATGATGAGAAAAGTCAAAAAAGAAGCGAAGATTCGGTAAAAACTTATCTTAAATCGATGAGTACCGTAAAGCTTTTAACGCGTGACGATGAGGTTTCTATCGCCATGAGAATAGAAGATGGACGCAGTAAAACCGTAAATTTTCTTTACCAAAGTCCACTAATAATGCGCCATTTTATTGAGTGGTATAATGGCTTATCAAACGGCACTATTTTACTTCGCGATATTATTAGAATTGATGAAACATATAATTCTGAACTCGAAGAAATCATAAAAAATAATGATAAAGCGCCAGTTGTGGATAGCAATGTTGAAGATGTAGTTGCTATTATTGAAGAGCAAGCTGATTCCGCCGAAATTAATGAAGATTCTTTATTTGAAGATGAAGAGCTCGAAGAAATTGATGAAAGCGCAGTTTCATTCGTTTCGATGGAAAGAATTTTGATGCCAAAAATGCTCGAACTTTTCCAAAAAATTGCCACAATCTGTCAAAAAATTATTGATAAATCGGAAGATAAAACTCTTGAACAAATCAAAAATGACAAAGATGTTAATAAGTTAAGATTGGAATTTGAAGTCCTTTCTAATGAAGTAAGTTTTAATGATGGTCTTATTAAAGCCTTGGTAGATCAGCTTTACGAGGCACAACAAAAACTTTTATCAATCGAAATTGAGCTTTTAAAATATTCGCAAACATTTGGTATCGATAAAATTGATTTTCTAAAAAATTATGTTGGCATTGAAGATGGTGTAAAGTGGTTTAAAAAAGTTAAGGAAAATAAAGATAAAAAATGGCAAAAATTTACGCAAGAGGGCGAAAATCAAATTCTTATATCGCTCGAAAAAATTGCTAAATTTACTAAAATCATGAGCATTTCAATTGTTGATTTTAAAAAGATGATTAGCAATTTGCGCTACAGCCAAGAAGAAGAATTGAAGGCTAAAAAAGAAATGATTGAAGCCAATTTGCGTTTGGTGGTTTCCATCGCTAAAAAATATACTAACCGTGGATTGCAATTTTTGGATTTAATTCAAGAAGGCAATATCGGCCTGATGCGCGCCGTTGATAAATTCGAATACCGTCGTGGTTATAAATTTTCAACATACGCGACTTGGTGGATTCGTCAAGCCATTACTCGCGCAATTGCCGATCAATCACGCACGATTCGTATCCCAATTCACATGGTTGAAACTATCAATAAAATTGTTAAAACTTCGCGCCAATTAACGCAAGAACTCGGAAGAACTCCGGACGCCCAAGAAATAGCCGATCGCTTATTGATGCCGGTTGAAAAAGTTCGCAAAGTTTTAAGAACTTCGAAAGATCCAGTTAGTCTTGAATCGCCTATCTCGGGAGATGATGAAGAAAGTGTTCTTGGCGATTTTATTGAAGATAAAACGGCGGTGTTGCCTTTCGATGCGGCTTCGCATTCAAAATTAAAAGAGCTTACGGCGCAAATTCTTTCATCGCTTACTTCGCGCGAAGAAAGGGTGTTGCGTATGCGCTTCGGTATTGGCATGGTTACGGATCACACTTTGGAAGAAGTCGGGAAGCAATTCTCGGTTACTCGTGAGCGTATTCGTCAAATCGAAGCCAAAGCATTAAAAAAATTACAACACCCGAAACGCGCTAAATTATTAAAAAGCTTCTTACAAGATTCTTAATATTTATTACTAAACCAAAATGTCAAACCCACAAAAAACCTCAATTTTACAAAAAAATTGGCAAGCCAAAACCTACGACGAACGTATGGTTTTGGCGATTACGCAAAAATATTCCATCTCAGAAGTTTTAGCTAAATTATTAAATATTCGCAAAGTTCCTCTTAATGAAATCGCTGATTTTTTAGATCCAAAAATTAAAAATATTTTACCCAATCCTTTCGAGCTCGGCGACATGAAAATCGCCGTCGAACATGCCATAAATGCCATTAATTCCAATAAAAAAATTACTATTTTCGGCGATTATGATGTTGACGGCGCAACCTCAAGTGCAATTTTAAAACGCTATTTTCGTAGCCTTGGAATTGAAGTTGGAATTTATATTCCCGATCGTATTTTGGAGGGCTATGGCCCTAACTCCGAGGCCTTGTTAAATCTCAAGAAAAATGGCACCGATTTAGTGATTATGGTTGATTGCGGAACGGTGGCTTTTGAGCCGTTGCAAACTGCTAAAAAAGCCGGTTTGGAAATAATTGTTATCGATCATCATTTGGGCGTTATCGATAAGCCCGAAGCCATTGCCATTATTAATCCCAACCTTCTTAACGAAGAATTTTCTCACAAAAATTTATGCGCCGCGGGCGTGGTTTTTTTGTTCATTGTCGCCATCAACAAAACTTTGCGCGAAAATAATTTCTTTGTAGAAAATTCGGAGCCAAATTTATTCGCTTTGCTCGATTTAGTTGCGCTTGGAACGGTTTGCGATGTGATGCCCTTAGTCGGCTTAAATCGGGCTTTCGTCGCTTCGGGATTAAAAATTATGCAACAAAGAAAAAATCTTGGATTGCGCATAATCTGCGACACCGCCGGACTCGATGTTAAACCTAATTCTTATAGTTTAGGATTTGTTATTGGCCCAAGAATTAACGCTGGCGGAAGGGTCGGCACTTCAAATTTAGGAGCCACAATTTTATCAAGTGAAGATGAAAATCAAATTCATGAAATCGCTCAAAGGCTTGAGGTTCTAAATCAAGAACGCAAAGACATCGAAGCGCAAGTTTTAAGCGAAGCCATTGAAAATCTAGAAAATAATAAAAATGGTTTTAATAAAAATGATGCAGTAATTTTTGCGGTTGCCAATGATTGGCATCAGGGAGTCATTGGGATTGTAGCGTCGCGACTCAAAGAACTTTATGGAAAACCCGTCGCAGTTTTAACGATTGATGAAAAAAAATCGCGAGCTAAAGCTTCTTGTCGTTCAATTAATGGCATTGATTTTGGTGGAGAAATTTTGAAAGCTCGTTTCGAAGGCTTGTTAATTGAGGGCGGAGGACATGCGATGGCTGGAGGCTTTGCGGTTGAAATCAATAAAATTAAAGATTTACATCAATTTTTTTGCAATAATTTACAACATAAAATCGCTAAAATTTTACAAGAAAATCTTTATGAATTTGATTTAGAGCTCGATTTAGAACAGCTTAATCTTGATTTAATTAAAGAGCTCTCAAACTTAGAGCCATTTGGAACCGCGAATAGTCGCCCTAAATTTTTATTACGCAATGTTTACAAAATCCGTACCAATTTTGTTGGCAAAAAACAAGAGCATTTAAGTTGTATTTTTGGCGCTAAATCGATGGTTGGATTTAACAATCAAATTCAGGCGATTTTATTTCGCGTAGGCACTTCAAATCTCGCGCAAAATTTAATCGAATGCAAAACTTCGCAACCAATAAATCTGATCGGAACCATTGATATTAATAGCTGGATGGGGGTTGAGAAGTTGCAACTACAAATTGAAGATGCGATAATTTGATTCTATCATGAAATTTATTATAACGCTTCGTCGCTTTTCTCAATTGAAAATTTCATTTTGATTTCGAAGACGACTCGCGACTGGGATTGCTTCGCTTCGCTCATGATCCCGTTATTCGCTAAAAATAGCCGTTTAGGCTATTTTTTTAACGCGAATAACCTAACGCAAATTTAGCTTTGAATCGAATCGCTTCGGGCGAAGTAAATTCGCCCATCCGCGATGAGATTTTGGATTTTTTAAGTTTTTATTTTTTGTAAAAACGCTTCATCTTTTTTTTCAAAAAAGATTCGCGACTGGGACCGCGTCGCCTTCGCTCCTTGTCCCGTTATTTGCTAAAATAGCCGTTTAGGCTATTTTTTTAACGCAAATAACCTAACGCAAATTTAGGGAAAAGTTGAATCGCTTCGGGCGAAGTAAACTCGCCCATCCGCGATGAAAATTTAATAAAGTTGGTTTAGGCTATTTTTTAATGCGAAGAATCCTCAAGAGGGGGGGGGAGCTAGAGCCCATTGTATTTATGAGCATATTGCACTTAAATTTCTTTGGCGATTTCTTGCAAAATTATTTCGGGATTTCTAATTAATTTTTTCTCGATTAATTGATAAATATGTTTTTTAGAAATAAAAATATTATTTCTTTTGAGTGTTGGATCTCGTCCTAGAGTTTCTAAATTAAAATCATAGAAATTATTTTTCTCTAAATTAAAAACCCCAAATATATTGTTTTCAATTTTAACATCAGAAATACATTCGATAAAAGTCTTAATTCTTTTATCAATAAGTTTAAAACTTCCTTCAATCTTAAATTTGCAGATATCCTCCTCTTTTTCGAAAACATTTTTTTTGATAGAAAGATTCATACTATCATTAAAATTAATAAATTCCTCAATCTTAACAACATCTTTTCTGAGTCCGTCTTTGCTATAAAAAGAACTACGATTTTTTAATTTAAAAATATTAGTCTCGTACATATTCATTCCTCTATCAAAAGGGAATCCAAATTTTTCTAAATCATGAGACGATAAAATAAATTCTATTTTGCATTCGGCATTTAGATCAGCAAATTCTTGAAAAATTAAACTCTTGCTTGTGTCTTCAATCTGCTTCAGAAACATTCCTGACAAATCAACTGTTTTGGGGTTTTTATTAGTAACTGTAGAATTTATCGAAGCATAAATCATAAATATTTTTTTATCTTTAGAGCTTCTTTTTATGGTATTAAACTGCTCTTCCGTAAGCCCAATCCATCGGTCATTCTCGGAAGTATTTTTTATTTCTGTAAAAATATTAGGATCCCTATGTAGTTTATTTTCAATTATTGCAACAATATCGGGTTCATTTTTTACTTTATTGTTATTTTTAATATCAAAATCTAATAAATATTTTTTTTCCTTATTTAAAATTGTTAATATTTTTTCTACACCAATTTCAGCAAGCTTGCCAATCGTAAATGAATCAAGGATTGCACCCAATCCCCTAGGCTCACCACTGGTTCGACCAGTTGTGTTTTTTGTTGGTTCGATGTAATAAGAAGTAGCAAATTCAAAAACTCTTTTAAAATCTTCAAACAAAAGTTTATAATATTTCATAATTAATTATTTTCCTCCATCGCCATTTTTATATTAACCGCAATTCTTTCTACAACGGGAATCGCAACCGAGTTACCGAATTGTTTATATAAAGCTGAGTCAGCAATTTTTGGTAATTTGTAATTCGCGGGAAAGCCTTGAAAATTAGCACATTCACGCGGGGTTAGTTTTCTAATTCCTTTGTCATCGAGAATAATTGGAACATTGTGACCGCCCATGCCCATGTTGGCGGTGAGGGTTGGGCAAGCCGAACTTTTATTTTCGCGCACATATTTTCGACGCCATTGATAAAGAGTAAACTTTTTAGTTACATCATCTTTAATCCTGGGAAATAAAGGCTTATCGTTATAATAATATTTGTCGTCAACTTCATTTTCGAGACAATCTTTAATGGTTTTATTCAAAATAATTTTACTCGGAAAATTAAATCTTTCAAAATTTTTTTTATCCTTAAAAGCCACGATATAAATTCTTTCTCTATTTTGTGGAATATTGCCGTAATCCAAGGCGTTCATGATTTTATCGCAAACAAAATAACCAAGATTTTGTAATTCTTGATAAATAATTTTGATAGTATTGCCATTATCATGGCTTTTTAAATTTTTAACATTTTCGAGTAAAATTACTTGGGGTTTTTTATCGGCAATTATTCTGGTAATATCAAAAAAAACATTACCCCTGCCCTTCTCATCATTGAATCCCTGACGATAGCCAGCAATTGAAAATGGTTGACACGGAAAGCCACCAGCTAAAATATCGCAAGCGGGAATTTGTTGATTTTGAATTGATGAAATATCGCCAAGAAACATTTCATGATTTTGATTTTGTAAAGAATTTTCTGAAGCGAAATTATAATCAAAAGTGATTTTACAATTTTTGTCAAAATCGTTAGAAAAAACACAATCGAATCCAGCATTTTCTAGGGCAATTTTAATGCCACCGATGCCCGCAAATAAATCAACAAAAGATGGTTTTGATTTTAAAGAAATATTCTTTTTAATATTTTGCAAAGATTGAAAATTACTAAATAAATCAAGATTTTCTTGATGAGTATTTTGGGTTTTAATTTTGGTGTTGGCTTTCATAAATGATTTTTTTATTTAAATAATATTTCAATTATAAACTCTAAAAAAATAATGCAAATATTTAAATTGGTTTTTAAATCCCATCAAAAAACTTTCTTATCAAACTTGCAAAATTTTTCGATTTGGCAATTTTTGCAATTGGGCTTGCGGGCTTGGCAAACATAGCGTCCGTGCAGAATCATCCAATGATGCGCGTAAAATAAAAACTTTTTTGGAATTTTTTTTAATAATGATTTTTCGGTTTTTTCGGGATTGGTTTCGTCAACAATTCCAAGGCGATTTGCCACCCGAAAAACATGCGTATCGACCGCAATTGTTGGTGCGCCAAAAGCGCAATTCAAAACTACATTGGCGGTTTTTTGCCCCACTCCCGCAAGATTTTTCAATGATTCGAAATCGTTGGGAACTTCAGAATTATGAAGTTTGATTAATTGTTCGCTCAAAATTATAATATTTTTGGCCTTGCCGTTGTAAAGCCCAATCGTTGAAATGTATTTTTTCAATTTTTCTTCGCCAAGATCGAGCATTTTTTGTGGATTATCCGCAATTTTAAAAAGATTTTTTGTGGCTTTGTTAACCCCGATATCAGTGCTTTGAGCCGATAAAACGACAGCCACAAGTAAAGTAAAATTATTAGTAAATTCCAGCTCAGTTTTAGGTTGTGGATTATTTTTTTGCCAAATTTCAAAAATTTGATTTGTAACTTTTGTAAGCATTTTTTTATAAAAATTGAAATTTTGATTTTACAAATAAAATTTTTTTTCTACCTTCAATTTTGTTTTCAACAATTCAAAAAGATTTTTTATTTTTATATGAATATTAGCGATATAAAACAACAAAAGAAAGTTCATTTTATTGGACTCGGTGGCATCGGTATGAGTGCTTTGGCTTTCATTTTGAGAAAATGGAATGTTGCCGTTCAAGGTTCAGACTTAAAAGAAAATTATTTAACACCGAAAATTCGCGAAGCGGGAGCTACATATTTTGTTGGACATGATGAAAAAAATCTTACCGATGATGTGTCTTTGGTGGTTGAAACTTCGATTATTAAAAGCAACAATCCTGAAATTTTAAAAGCTCAAGATCGCAATATTGCGATTTTAACGCGCGCGCAACTTTTAGCGATAATTATGCAAGAATATAAGGGCATCACTATTTCAGGAACCCATGGCAAGACTAGCACGACGGGCATGGTTTCGATGATGCTCGAATCAAATAATTTTGATCCAACTATAATTAACGGTGGAATAATTCACCATTTTCAAAGTAATTCTAAAATTGGCGCGGGCGAATATTTGATTGCCGAATCTGATGAATCCGATGCTAGTTTTATAATTTTACCAAGTTTCATTGGAGCCATTACCAATATTGAGCCAGAGCATCTTGAATTTGTAGGATATGGCGGAAGTTTTGAAAAACAAAAAGCCTGTTTTGAAAAATATGTTACGCAAATTCCGCAAAATGGTTTGTGTGTTTTGTGTATCGATAGTGAAGAAGTTGAGAAGATTTATAATAAACTTTCATCAACTCATACAAATTTAGTAACTTACTCTATCAAGAGACAAGCGGATATTATGGCAAAAAATATTAAAATGGATATTAAGGGTTTAACTTTTGATATTTATTTTAAAAATGGCGAAATTATTGAAAATGCTCAAATGCCAATTTATGGCGAACACAACGCCAGCAATGCTTTAGTGGCAGTTGCGATTGCTAAATTTTTAAAATTAGATGCTAATCAAATTAAACAAGGTTTAGCAAGTTTTACTGGAGTTAAGCAAAGATTCACAAAAGTTGGTGAATTTAATGAGGTTTCAATAATTGACGATTACGGTCATCATCCAACCGAGATCATAGCAACTCTAAAGGCTGCCAAAAATTTAGTAAAAAATAATCGCATAATTTGTGTTTTTCAACCGCACAAATATTCGCGAGTTCACGATTTATTTAATGAATTTTGTAATGCTTTTAATGATGCGGATTGCGTAATTGTTTCTGATATTTATTCGGCTTCGCAAGCTCCAATTGAAGGCATCACACAAGATGCGCTTATTGCGGGAATTAAAAAAACTGGACATAAAAATGTTATAAAATTAAATCATGAAAGTGAGTTGGCTTCAATTTTGAAGACTCAAATTTCTAAAGGAGATTTGGTTTTGTGTACGGGCGCAGGAACAATTAGCTCTTGGGCTTATAAGCTCGAAGAGCAATTAAAAAGTATATAAAATGGATATTATTATCAAGGATTTAGAGACTAAAAATGTGATGATGGACGCCTTTCCATTGATTCATCAAATGTATAAAAAGATGGATTATAAAGGCTTCGAAAGTGCGCTCGATGAAATGATTTTAAATAATAATTATAAAATGGTTGCGGGTTTTCATGATGAAAAAATGATCGCGATTTCGGGATATTGGATTGCACGAATGTTATATTGCGGACGCTATTTGCAAGCTTCTAATTTGGTTGTCGATGAAAATTTTCGTGGGCGCGGAGCTGGTAAAAAAATTCTTAATTACCTAGAAAACAAAGCTCAAAAACTAGGTTGTGATAAAATGGTTCTTGATTCTTATTCTGAAAATAAGAAATCACATTCGCTCTATTTTAGCGAAGATTTTTACATTCGTGGCTTTCATTTTATGAAAGATTTAACTTAAAATATTTCTCAAAAAATTTAATTTCTAAACAGCAAAGAAGAATCGCCGTAAGAATAAAAGCGATATTGCTTTTCAATTGCGTGGTTGTAAAGTTTAAAGGCATTTTCGTAACCAATAAAAGCACAAATTAACATAAATAAAGTTGATTTTGGAAGATGAAAATTAGTCATCAAAATATCAACAATTTTAAAATCATAAGGTGGATAAATAAAAATTTCGGTAGCACGATTTTGCGGATGTAAAATGCCATTCTTATCAACGCTGGACTCAACGGCTCGAAGCGATGTTGTACCAACTGCAATAATTTTTTTGCCATTTTTCTTGGCATTATTAATAATTTCACAATTTTCTTTTGATAGAAAAAATTTCTCGCTATGCATTTTATGCTCTTCTAAACTTTCGGTGCGAACCGGCAAGAATGTTCCCGCTCCAACATTTAAAGTAAGAAAAACACATTGAATTTTTTTAGCTTTAATTTTGTTAAAAATATTTTCATTGAAATGCAAACCAGCGGTCGGCGCTGCAACAGCTATGCCGTCTTGAGCATAGATTGTTTGATAATTTTTCTGATCATTTTGAGAATCTTTTTGATTATTTTCATCGCGTTTAATATAAGGTGGAAGCGGTATTGAGCCATATTTCTCAAGCTTTGCTAACAATTCAACTTCATCGCAATTAAATTTTATTTTTATAAAGCCATCATTATCTTTTTCGACAACTTCGCAAAAAAAATCATCACTCATATCTTTTGAAATAATAATTATATCGCCGACGCGAACTTTCTTGGCGGGCCGACACAGCGCATTCCAAAGCCCATTTGATTCTTGATCTAAATTAAAATGAATTAGTGTGGAATTACGAGAAATTTTGCCGGTTAATTTTGCCTTGATTACCTTAACTTGATTAAATATCATTACGGAACCCTCTTCAAAAAAATCAATTAAATCGTTGATTTTTTTATCAAGAATTTGATTATTTTGAAAAACTAACATTGGGGTTTGTTCTTTGTTTTTCAAGGGCTCCTGAGCAATTAAATTCTCAGGTAAATTAAAATTAAAATCTGCAGTTTTAAACATGGAAAATAACAAAACTCATTTTGGTTTCAAAGAAGTCGATCGTGATCAAAAATCTAATTTGGTAAAAAACATTTTTTCAAATGTTGCCAAAAAATATGATTTGATGAACGATTTAATGAGTGCGGGCACTCATCGACTTTGGAAAAATAACATGATAAACTGTATCGATTTTTTTGACAATATCAAAATAATCGATGTTGCAGGTGGAACCGGAGATATCGCTTTTCGTATCGCTAAAAAAGCTCAAGAAAAAAACCTAAATTATCAAATTGAAGTTGTTGATATAAACTCGCAAATGCTAGAAGTTGGAAGGTCAAGAGCGATTGATATGAATTTATTTTCTCATTTAAATTTTGTTGAAAATGATGGCGAAAATCTAAAATTTGCTGATGAATCTTTTGATGTTTTTACAATTGCTTTTGGTATTCGTAATTTTACCAATATCGATAAAGGCTTGCAAGAAGCGCATCGTGTTTTAAAAAAAGGTGGAAAATTTATTTGTCTTGAATTTTCAAAGGTTGAAGATATTTTTATACAAAAAATTTACGACACTTATTCTTTCAAGATAATTCCTAAGATTGGTGAAGTTATACTTAAAGATCATGATTCTTATCAATATTTAGTTGAGAGTATTCGTAAATTTCCTGATCAAAAATCTTTTACAAAACTCATTGAGAATGCAGGTTTTTCAAGGGTTGGTTATCAAAATTTAACATTCGGAGCTTGTGCGATTCATTGGGGTTTTAAAGAATAAATTTCTTATAATTATACTTTTTTTACTAAGTTCGTGTGGTGGAGTTTGTAATATCGAGCAAAAACACACTGAAGAAGCCCGGCGACTTTATAATTTGCCCTTTACTTACAGAGCTAATTTAACCGATGATGAAATTTATGAAATATTTGGTGGATGTTATAGTTTTGGCGATAGGATTTTTATTTCACAAAATATGTTTAAAAAGAAATATATTTTGGTTAGAATGGGCGAACCTTACACCTACGCTGAAGAAGAAACTTGGCCTGGTTTTTAAGAATATAAATTTGCCAAGACAAATTTAGCTTTGAGTGATATTTTTTTATTGGAAATCTTATAATCTGCTATTTTAAATAAGTTTTATTTATTAAGAAAATTTTTGACTAATTGCAATATTTCTAAAATATTATCACGAATTTTGGCGTCAAAACCAATGTTGGTTTTTGCCCATTCTTTAACCCAAGGTCTTGCTAAATTCCAAATATTTAAATCGGGATCAAGCGATACGCCGACGCCCTCGACCAATAATAAAGTTTTTTGTAAAAGCAAAAGTTCGGGCTTGGTATCCATTTTATAATTGCGCGATAAATCAATTAGAGCGGTCAATAATTTGGCAATAGAAATATCCTTGATATCAACGCCCACAATCATTTCGCCAATTTTTCGACAAGATAAAGCTAAATCGTCAATATTAGTTTCTTTTGGAACGAAACCAACATCTACATGTATTTTAGCAACTTTTTGATAATCGCGATGCAAAAATCCGATTAGAACCTCGGCAACTGCGATGCGAGTTTTTTTGTCAATCTTGCCCATGATTCCGAAATCAACGACCGCAATGTCGCCATTATGCTTTAGAAATAGATTTCCGGGATGCATGTCGGCATGAAAAAAACCATGAACATAAACTTGACGAAAATAACTTAAAACTAAATTTTCGGCTATAATTTTCTTATCAAATTTACAGTTGGCTATAGCTTCGCTATTTGAAAATGGAATGCCATCGATCCACTCCATTACTAAGATTTTTGTTGAAGAATATTGCCAAAAAATTTGCGGAACATAAAAACCTTTAGTGCCGACCATATCATCACGCAACTTAGAGCCATTTGCTCCTTCGTGAAGTAAATCAAGTTCATATTTTGCAGTTTGATCGAGTAAATCACCAACATCTTTGAAAGTTTTTGCTAAAAATTTTGAGAAAAGATAGCAAATTTTTGTTAATAATCTAAGAGTTGAAATATCGCGCATCATGGTTTTGTGGATATTTGGTCGAAGAATTTTTACGGCAACTTCTAAATCGTTATTTAATCTGGCTTTATGGACTTGCGCAATTGAGGCTGAAGCGACGGGAGTAAAATTAAATTCTTTAAAAATCTTATCAAAATCATCACCAAATTCTTGATGTAAAATATTTATAACTTTTTTGTGAGAAAAAGGCTCGAGGCAATCTTGAAATTTTGTTAAAGTTAGTGCCACTTGTTTTCCAACTAAATCAGCTCTAACTGATAATAATTGACCAAGTTTTATGAAGGATGGACCGGCAAAATTAAAGAAAAAATAAATCGCCTTTTCTTTGTTTATTAAGAAAAAAGGTGCGACCAAAATTAAAATAAAAATCAGTCGAATAAGATTTATAAGTGAAAAAAACACTAAATTAATTATTGCTGTTGAACTGAGTTGTTAATATTGTTGCCTACGCCCTCGTTGATAATATTTGGGTCAGATATTGGAGATTTGGAAGCATCGATTTTAATTTTAGACAAATCGACTTCAACCCCGGACCATGATAATAAATTTTTAAGTAGTTTTGAGATTATTTCTAAAATGTTTGTCGACATTTCTTGGATACGACTTATTACTAATTTTAAAGCTTGGGCTTCGTTGCTTCGTTGATCAAGTCCGATTATGGTAAGCAACTCATCGATGGTTATTATATTGAGCACGAGCATCATTATCATTAAAGATAGGGCCGTGGAGCTATAAATCATGGCGATTCTGATGTAGCTAAATGGAGTAATCATTATTTTAGAATTTTGTTAATAATAAGTTTAAAAGATAATTTGATATTTATTTATATTCAAGAGATTTAAAAATATTTTAAATTTACAATAATTTTAAAATTGCTTGTCTAACCGCAACTCCAGCCGAAACTTGTTCTAAAATTAAAGATTTTTTTGGATCATCGGCGAGTTGCGATGAAATTTCGACATCGCGATTAATCGGGCCGGGATGCATTATTAAAGCATTATTGGCGTGTAAAATTTTTTCATGATTTAAGCCGTAAATTTTATAATATTCTGTAAGTGAAGAAATGTATGAGCCGAACATTCTTTCTTGTTGAATTCTTAGCATCATTATAACATCAACATCTTTAATGCCTTCAATTAAATTTTCATAAACCTCAATATTCCATTTTTCTTTAAGCCATTCGCGATATTCTTTTGGAATTAATGTTGGCGATGTTATAACGCGAATTTCACAATTATATTTTGCGAGAAGTTTAATGTTGGATCTTGCGACCCTAGAGTGAAGAACATCACCGCAAATAGCAATTTTTAAATTATTTAAAGTTTTTTTATGATTTCTGATAACGAATGAATCAAGAAGGGCTTGCGATGGATGTTCATTAGTGCCGTCTCCCGCATTAATTATTGAACAATTTATGTGCTTTTTTAATATTTCAATAATACCGCTTGAGTTATGTCGGATGGCTACAAAATCAGGTTTCAAAGCATTGATTGTTTGAGCGGTATCGATGATTGATTCACCTTTTTTTAAAGAAGATAATGAAATGTCAACATTGACAACTTTTGCCCCCATTCTTTTGGCGGCAATTTCAAAAGACATTCTGGTTCGTGTCGAATTTTCGAAAAAAAAGTTAACCAAAATTTTTTCTTGCAAATCATGATGCTGGATGTGCGGTTCTAAAAAATATTGATTGGCTAAGCGATGAATTTCATCGATTTGACTAATGTTTAAATTATCAATTGAAATTAAATCTTTCATTTTTTAGCGATGAGATGTTTAAAAATTTCTTCCAAATCGGGTTGTTGAGTCGAGATGTCTCTAATGTTAATCTTGGCTTCGGAAATTATTTGTAAAATTTTTCCGACCTCAGTTTTATCGGGATCGTAAGTAATTGAAATTTTATCTTCAGCTAAAAATTTTGTCTTTAAATTTGGTAATTTTTCACTAAAATTGGTATCTATTTTTTCATTCGCCGACACAATAATTTCTTTGCTCGACAACAATTTCATTAAATTTTCTTTGCGATCGCAAGCAATCACTTCACCTTTGCTAATTATAGCAATTTCATCGCACAATTCTTCGGCTTCCTCCAGATAATGAGTTGTGAGTAAAATTGTCGTGCCATTTTGATTGAGTTTTTTTACATAAGTCCATAATTGGTTGCGAAGCTCAACATCAACGCCGGCGGTTGGCTCATCAAGGACCAATATTTCTGGATTATGCACCAAAGATTTTGCAACTAATAAACGACGACGCATTCCGCCCGAAAGACTGCGCGGAGTTGATTTTGATTTATCTTTTAAGCCTAGAGCTTCGATGATTTCGTCGGTGCGTCTTTGAGCTTTTGGAATGCCGAAATATCCTGCATAAATTTCTAAAGTTTCATAAACATTAAAAAATGGATCAATAATTAATTCCTGCGGAACGATACCAATTTTAAATTTGGTGGCTTTTTGATCTTCATCGATGTCAATTCCAGCAATTTTAACTTGTCCCGAAGTTTTTTTAACCAAACCGGCTAGAATGTTGATAATCGTGGATTTTCCAGCTCCGTTAGGTCCGAGTAATCCAAAGAAAGAGCCTTTTTTTATTTTTAAATCTATTGATTTTAAGGCGTCTTTTTGTAAAGATTTTTTAGATTTTTGATAAGTTTTTTGGAGATTATTTATCTCAATTGCGTATTCCATTTTAATCTAAATGAATTTTTATTTTCTTAAATTTTAAAAAATTTAAAAGTTTTTAAACTATTTTTTTATCTTTCAATAATTCTTGCAATTCTTGAGCTTGAAACATTTCCTTAACTATGTCGCAACCGCCAACGAACTCGCCATCGACATAGAGTTGTGGGATAGTTGGCCAATCAGAAAATTCCTTAATGCCTTCGCGAATTTCTGGATTGGTTAGAACATTTATATCGACAAAATTAACATTTAAATTTTTTAAAATTTGCACGACGGTGGCAGAAAATCCGCATTGCGGGAAGTCTTTGGTGCCTTTCATGTAAAGAACAACTTTATTGTCCTCGATAGTTTTTTTAATTTCTTCAAAAGTAGTATCCATAAATTTAATTCGATGAAGTTTTGATTTCTATGGCGTGAAGCCGATTATTTAAAATTGAATCTAGCGCTTTATGAACAATTCGATGTTGTTGAATTTTATTTTTATCAACAAAAATTTCATCGATAATTTCAATACGATAATGGTCTTTGTCGCCTACTAAATCAACGATTTTAACGGTTGCATTTGGAAAGCTTGATTTAACAATTTCGTATAATTCTTTTTGTTCTATCGCCATAATTAAATTTTAAATTTAACCAATTTTAATAATTTAAATTTTAATGAACAAGTTGTTATGCTGTTATCAATAAAAAAATGTTAAATTAATTTTTGTCTTTTTGATTAAAGCTTTTTGTTAAAATAAAGTAAAAAATTATTTTAAAAAAAGAATTTTGAAACGGTTATCATGCTTAATGAGGCGATCAAAATTCCAACTATAAGCATTATTAATTTTGTTGGTAATTTGGTGGTAATTTTGGCGGCGAAGGGTGCGATTAATAATCCTCCAGAAATGAGTCCAAAAATAGTTTCGGGGTTGCTAATGCCAACAAAAATAGCAAAAGATAACCCGGTTGAGGTCGTAATAAAAAATTCTGCTGAATTTACGGAGCCAATGGTTTTCTTGGGTTCGTGGCCACTTGATAAAAGAGTCGTGGTAACGACCGGTCCCCAACCTCCTCCGCCAACTGCATCGATCATTCCTCCGGTAAAAGCTAGCGGAGTAATTTTTTTAGAATTAATTTTAGTGTTTAAAATATTTTTTTTAAACGCTTTTAAAATTATATAAATCCCCATGATCATTAGATAAAGTGCTATCCAAGGTTTTAATATTTTGCCGTCAATATTTGTTAAAATTAAGACGCCGATCAATCCACCGGCGACTCCGGGGAAAACTAAATTTAGAAATAATTTTTTATTAATATTATTTAAACGCCAATGACTTAAGCCTGAAGCCGCGGTTGTGAATATTTCAGAAATATGAATTGAGCTAGAGGCGACTGCCGGTGAAACACCTTGAGAAAGTAAAAATGTTGTGGCTGTTACGCCGTAAGCCATTCCTATCGAGCCATCAATAGTTTGAGCAACTATGCCAATTATGAAGCCATTTAAAAAACTTGAATAATTAATTATTTTTGTTGAATAAATAAACCAATAAGACGAACTAATGGCTAGTGTGACTAGCAATATTAAGGCAAGGAAATTTTGAAGATTATGATATTTATGTTTGGGTTTTTTTTTATTTAGCATTGTTTAGGAATTTTTTAAGGACTAGGTTTTAAATCTAGTCCTTAAGTAATTTAGTTAACTAAAAAATCCGCGTCTTTTTTTAGTAGGATCTTCACGATCTCCGCCTGAGCGACGATCTCTGTCACCACTACCTCTTCTATCGTCACCTCTTCTATCTTCACGACGGTCATCGCCACCTCTTCTTCTGTCGCGACCTTCGCCACCTCTTTCGCCACGACTATCATCGCCACGAGGAGAAAATTCGCGCTCATCAACCATATTTGGTTTGTTAGCAATTTTATCAGAAATATCTTCGCCAGTTGTTTGATCAACACATCTGAAGCTTAATTTAGGACGACCTTTTTTATCGAAACCAATAACTTTTACTTTAACGACATCGCCTTCATTGATAACATCTTCAACAAAATCAATACGATATTCAGCAAGTTCTGAAATATGAACAAAGCCATCGCGATTATTAGAGATACTTACGAAAGCTCCGGCGTCGATTACTTTAACTACTGGACCTTCATAGATATCGCCAATTTCTGGTTCAAAAGTTATTTCTTGAATCATGCTAATAGCTTTTTTAATACATTCAGCGCTGTTTGAAGCGATTTTAACAATTCCGCTATCTTCGATATCAACTGAAGCTCCAGAAACTGCACAAATTTCTTTGATTACCGCGCCTCTTGAGCCGATAACTTCACGAATTTTCTTTTGAGCAATATTGATAATTTCAATTTTAGGAACGTTAGTATTAAGTTCGGTTCTAGGAGTTGACATTACGGCATCCATTTTGTCAAGAATATGAATTCGACCTTCAAGAGCTTGGTTCAAGGCTTTTTCCATAATTTCAGCGGTAATTCCGTTGATTTTAATGTCCATTTGAAGTGCTGTAATTCCATTTCTTGAACCAGCAACTTTGAAATCCATATCGCCAAGATGATCTTCATCACCCATGATATCAGAAAGAATAACATAATTTTCACCTTCTTTAATCAATCCCATGGCGATTCCAGAAACTGAAGATTGAAGCGGAACTCCAGAATCCATTAATGCAAGCGATGTTCCGCAAACTGTAGCCATTGAAGAAGAGCCGTTTGATTCGGTAATTTCAGAAACAATACGAGTTGTGTATGAGAATTTTTCAGCACTCGGATAAACTGGATTAATAGCTCTCCAAGCAAGTTTTCCGTGACCAATTTCACGGCGTCCCGGTGATTTTAGTTGGCCAACTTCTCCAACAGAATATGGTGGGAAATTGTAATGAAGCATGAAAGATTCTTCGGCCATTACTGCATCTAAATTTTCAATAAGTTGCTTGTCTTTTCCGCCAGCACCAAGAGTTGATACAACCAAAGCTTGAGTTTCGCCACGAGTGAACAAAGCTGAGCCATGAACTTGTGGTAAAATACCAACTTCGATTTCAATTTGTCTGATTTGATCAGTTTTACGACCATCGATTCTTAAACCATTTTTTAAAATATCGTTACGAACGATTTCTTGAGATAGAATTTTAAAAATAGATTTGATTTTATTGTCATCAATTCCTTGATCGGCGTTAACGAATTTTTCTTTAACATCGCTAAGAATTTTTTCAAGATCACTTGAGCGAGCTTGTTTTTCAAGTTTTTTGTAAGCCTTGATTAAACGATCAGCAATGAAAGTTGTGATGTTATTTTTTAAAGCTGTATTATCTTGTTTGGCGATAACCATTTTTGGTTTTCCGCTCTCAGCTTTAAATTCTTCAATCATGGCGATTACTTCTTGGAAAGCATTATGTCCAAAATTTACCGCTTCTAACATTTTTTGTTCAGATAGTTCCTTTGCTTCAGATTCAACCATTAAAACTGAAGTTGTGGTTCCAGCTACAATTAGATCAAGAGTGCTACCTTTAAGTTCTTCGTTGCTTGGATTTAAAACAAATTCATTGTTGATTAATCCAACTCTAGAAGCGGCGACAACCATTTCGAATGGAGCTTCTGAAATTGATAAGGCAGCTGAAGCGCCGATTAAAGCAGGAATGTCAGGATTGCAAGTTGGATCGTAAGATAAAACTGTGCAAACAACATTGACTTCATTATAAAAATTTGCTGGAAACATTGGGCGAATTGGACGATCAATTAATCGTGAAACTAAAGTAGCAACTTCTGAAGGTTTGGTTTCTCTTTTAAAAAAGCCACCAGGAATTTTCCCTGCAGCGTATGATTTTTCTAAGTAATTAACAGTTAAAGGAAAAAAATCGGTACCTTCGGCAGCTTTTGATGCGATAGTTACCGCGCACAAAATTGTAGTGTTACCGTATTTTACGACTACCGAGCCATTTGCTTGTCTTGCTATTTTTCCTGTTTCGATTGATAAGGTTTTACCATTCCAATTGATTTCTTTTTTTACAACATTGAACATATTTTCATCTTTTTAAATTTTTTTGGGGAGTGTGAATTAATCTCTTAATCACTTTGCAACAATATTTGTTATTTAGAACAAGCACAAGATTGACTCAGGGAGTGTTCCAAATAATTATTCTTTCGAAAAATATTTAATTTATTTACTATTTTCTGATATCAATTTTTTTGATAAGATCTTCGTAACGTTGATTTGAAATATCTTTCAGGTAATCAAGAAGTCTTCTTCTTCTGCCAACCAAAATAAGAAGACCTCTTCTAGAAGAGTGATCTTTTTTATGAATTTTTAAATGCTCTGTTAAGGTATTGATTTTCTTGGTTATTATTGCGCACTGAACCTCTGTTGAGCCAGTATCATTTTTGCCTTGAGCAAATTCGCTAATTACTTGTTTTTTAGTTTTTTTATCGAACAACATTTTTAAATTAATTATGCCTGAAAGATTAATTCAAGCGGGTTGGTATTGTAAACTCAATCATCTTTTTGCGATTTTTACATCTCGTGCAAAGCTAGAAGAGAGCCATCTTTATTAGACTCACCAAAATTAATGATATTTTTTAATTCGTCAAGTGAAATTGTTTTGTCGATTGAAAATTTCCCAACATTTTTTCTTTGTAATTCGGAAACATAGCCACAAATATTATTTTTTTTACAAATATCTCTAGCTAAACTTCTAACATAAGTTCCTTTTGAGCATTCAATTTCCATTTCGCAATAATTTGCGTAATATTTCAAAACTTTAATCGAATAAATTTCTATTTCTCGAAAAGGCATTTCAATATCCAATCCTTTTCGGGCTAAATCATAACACTTTTCGCCATTAATTTTTATTGCTGAAAATTTTGAGGGTTGTTGATTTATTTTTCCAATAAAATTTGGAATATTTTTCATAAAATCCGCCGAGGAAATTCTTTTATCGCTCTCTTCAATTACTTTGCCCGTAATATCATCGCTATCTCTAAACTCTCCAAATATTATTGTAAAATAATATTTCTTTCTAAAATCCATGATCTTTGAAGACTGTTTCGTGCATTTGTTGATTGCTATGGGCAATACTCCCGTTGCAAATGGATCAAGCGTTCCGCCATGTCCAACTTTTTTTGCCTTAGTTATTTTTTTTATTATTTTTACAGCGAATGCCGAGGAAATATCTTTTGGTTTATCTAAATTTATCCAATAATTTTCAGTGGTAAAATCAAAATTATTTTTTGCAAAAATACTAGAAACAATTGTCATTTATGCTACACGGCGTTTGCGCCAGAGACAATATCAATAAGCTCTCTAGTGATATTTGCTTGACGAGTACGATTGTAAACCAATGTTAAATTTTTAATCATTTTTCCAGCATTATTGCTTGCCGATTCCATTGCGGACATTCTTGCACCTTGTTCTGAAGCACTATTTTCAAGAAGTTGATTATAAATTTGAATGGCAATATTTTTTGGTAATAATTCTTTAAGAATTTCTTCTTCATTTGGTTCATAATTCACCGGCGACTCAAGATTCGCTAGGCTTGAATTAAAGTTGATGGGCGCTGGAATAATTTGATTGCAAGATTGTTCTTGTAAAATGGCTGATTTAAATTTGCTGTAAATTACTTCGCAAACATCGAACTTATTTTCATCAAACATTTCAATAATTTTATCGCTTAATTTTTTGGCAACATCAAAATTTATATTACTTCTAAAAATACCGCTAAAATTTTCAACAATTTTATTTCCATGAAGGGTGCGTAATTGCTCGTAAGCTTTTCTGCCGACGCACATTATTTTGACTTCGCGACCTTGAGAAATTAATTCATGAATTTTATTTTTTGTAAATTTAACGGTGGCACTATTAAGACCGCCACATAAGCCTCGATCGGAAGAAATGACAACTATTAAATGTTTTTCATTGTTGCCTTTTCCAGTTAACAATGGGAATTTTTCATTCAAGCCTCCTCGAACTGAAATGTTTGAAGCTAAATTTGAGGTCATTTCGCGAATTTTTTCGGCGAATGGTCGTGAAGATTCAACTAGATTTCGAGCTTTTTTAAGGCGAGATGCCGCAACCATTTTCATGGCTTTTGTCATCTTCTGGGTCGACTTAACCGATTTTATTCTTGTTTTTAATGTTTTTAAATTTGCCATAAAATTTCATGTTAACATGCCAAAAAATATTTTTTGGCATTGTTAAGCTAAGTTATTTTTTTTCGTGTTTTAATTTATCATTTAGACCAACATGATCAAAATGAGATGAAGGTGCGTGATTCAAAAATGTTGAAACAAATTCTTCGATTATTTTTTTAAGTTTTGTCTCAGTTTCATCAGTAATTTTTTGCTCTTTTTTGATTGAGCTTAAAATTTCTGGATAAGAGTTTCTTAATTTTTGTAAGAAATCATTTTCAAATTTAGTAACTTCTTTAGTTGAAATTTTATCGAGATAGCCCTTTACTCCGGTGTAGATTGAAGCGACTTGCTCTTCAAATCCCATTGGAGAATATTGATTTTGTTTCAAAAGTTCGGTAAGTTTGCGACCTTTGTCGAGCAATTTTTGAGTTGCCGGGTCAAGATCAGAGCCGAATTGAGCAAAAGCTTCAAGTTCACGAAATTGGGCCAAATCAAGTTTGATTGTTCCCGCTACTTGTTTCATAGCTTTAGTTTGTGCGGCTGAACCAACGCGTGAAACTGAAAGCCCCACATTGACAGCTGGTTTTATACCTTTATAAAATAATTCTGTTTCTAAAAATATTTGTCCATCTGTAATTGAAATTACGTTAGTTGGGATGTAAGCGGATACATCGCCAGCTTGTGTTTCAATAATTGGAAGTGCCGTGAGAGATCCACCACCCATTTCTTTTGACATTTTAGCAGCTCTTTCAAGCAAGCGCGAATGAATATAAAAAACATCTCCAGGATAAGCTTCGCGTCCTGGTGGGCGACGAAGTAAGAGTGACATCTCGCGATAAGCTACCGCGTGTTTACTTAAATCATCGTAAGCAACTAATGCATGCATGCCATTATCGCGGAAGAACTCACCGATGGTGCAACCAGTATAAGGAGCAAAAAATTGTAATGCCGAAGCCTCGGAAGCTGTTGCGGAAACAACAACTGAATATTTCATTGCGCCAGCATCTTCAAGAGTCTTAACGATTTGAGCAACCGTAGATCTTTTTTGGCCGATGGCAACATAAATGCAATAAAGCTTTTTGCTTTCATCGCTTTCTTCGTGCGCTTTAGCTTGATTGATAAAGGTGTCGAGTACGATTGCAGTTTTTCCAGTTTGGCGATCGCCGATAATAAGTTCTCTTTGTCCACGACCAATTGGAATAAGGCTATCAATTGCCTTGATGCCAGTTTGCATTGGCTCGGAAACTGATTGACGAGCAATAATTCCTGGTGCTTTTACTTCAACGCGACGATATTCAGCATCTTTTAGTGCCCCTTTGCCATCGATTGGATTTCCAAGGGCATCAACAACTCTTCCGAGTAATGATTTTCCGACTGGAACTTCAACGATTTTACCAGTTCTTTTAACATTCGAACCTTCTTTAATTTTATGTGAATCACCAAAAATTACGATACCGACATTGTCAGTTTCTAAGTTTAGTGCCATTCCTTTTACGCCTCCGTCAAACTCGACAAGTTCTCCAGCTTGAACATTATCAAGGCCATAAACTTTGGCGATTCCATCACCAACTTTAATTACTTCACCAACTTCTTTTAGTTCGGCCGAAGAGTGAAAATTCTCGATAGTTTTTTGTAATATGCTTGAAAATTCTTCAACTTTAATATCCATATCAGATTTAAATTTTTTGTTAAATAGTTATATTTTAAATGACTTTATTTTAAGATTTGCATCGAGGCAACAATCTGCGATTATTTTAAAAACAAAATTTGTAAATGCAACATCAGTTTTTTTAATTAATCGCCGATAAACATTCTTTTTTAATTTGCTCAATTTGATTCTTAAGGCTGGCGTCAATAATTTTTGAGCCAATTCTAATTTGCAAACCGCCCAGAATTTTTGGAGACAAAGTTTGTTTTATCAATATTTTCTTATCAGGATAAGATTTTTCAAGCAATTCTTTAATGTTTTCGACATTAATATTGATGGTTGATAAAACCTCAACCTCAAGAATTTTTTTATATTCTAGAACCAGGCGATTGAACTCTTCATGAATTTCTGGGAATAGATTTAAGCGACGATTTTTAACAATTGCTGCGAAAAAATTTGAAGTTAACTTTCCTAGTTTAAAGCGCGCAGTAACTTCGTTGATAATCTTAACTCCATCATATTTTGAGATTACGGGATTTTTAAGTTCATTCGCAAAATCATTGCTGAAATTTTTTCTAAATAACTCCAACTCTTCAGAAACTTTGTCAATCGAGTTGCTATTTTTTGAGGCTAAAAATAAAGTTTTGGAATATGTTCTAGCGATAACTGAAACTCTAGGCATTTGTAAATAAATTTTGGGTTTAAAAATATTATTATTAATTGATAACTATACGCTAAAATATTAATAATTTTGTAAAATATTTATTTTTAATGAAAAATTAAAATAAAAAATTCCAAAAATGTCTAAAAAAATTTTAAAGCACAAAAAATAAATTGCAACTCATACAAAAATTTTTCCAAATCAAAAATATATTTTGGTTTATAGTTTTTCTTCTACGCGCTCTTTTCCCTTGAATCCAGTGGCAACTAAATAGGTTTCTGATGAGTCTTTTCTTGACGCTTCGGGTTTAAAATATTTAACCGATAAAAAGTTTTGTCGCAAAAGATTTAAAATTTCTTCCGAACTTCCGCCTTGAAAAATTTTACCAACAAAACAGCCGTCATTTTTAAGAATTTTTTGAGAAAGATTTAATGCCTCTTCCAGAAGTCCAATTATTCTGAGATGGTCAGTATTTTGATCCCCCGTAGTGTTTGCAGCCATATCGCTCAACACAATATCGCACAATCCATCTTTATTGTAATTAATTTTTTTCAACTCATCAATTATTTTTTGAGGCGCCTCATCGGTTAAAAAATCAAGTTGCATAAAATTCACTCCAGCTATTGGCGAGACGGGAAGTAAATCGATTGCTACCACATTGCCCTCCCCGACTTTTCCTACGCAATACTGGCTCCATCCTCCAGGGGCGCATCCTAAATCAACAACAATTTTATGCTTTTTAAAAATCTTAAATTTTTCATCAATTTCGATAATTTTAAAAGTAGAACGCGATCTCCATCCCTCATTTTTGGCCTTCTCAACAAATTGGTCATTGACTTGGCGCAATAGCCATTTTTTTGAGGATTTAGTAAATTTTTTACTCTTTTTTAATTGTTGAAATTTTTGAGGCATTGTTATTTATCTAATTTATTGAGCGGGCTTTTTCAATTAACATAATTGGAATTCCGTTGATAATTTTATAGGCTAATTTGGATTTATAACAAATTAATTCTTGATTTTCTTCGTTATAAAACAATTCACCTTTTGATTTCGGGCATCTTAAAATTTCCAATAATTTGGGATTAAAATTTTTATGCATAAAACTTGAATTTATTTATCTTCTTAGATATTGTAGTAAAAAAAATTTAAAAAGTAAGCGATTTAATCCCTAAATTTTATTTTTTTAAAAGTCTTATAATAATTTACATTTATTTATGGAATATGTTATAAATCCAGTCGTTTTGACTAGAATTATTTATTTCAACATAAAATATTAAGAATAAAAATATGAAAAAAAAAGTTGATAACAAAAAACCAATAAAAAATTCAAAAAATGATGAGAAATCAAAAAAATCTTTGTTTGATTTATATGAGTTTGTGCCACAAAAATCAGGGTTTCTCGGTGTTAAAGAAAAATATTTAGAATCAAATGACGATGCCAAAGTAATAGTTATTCCTTTTGGTTTGGAAAAATCCGTGAGTTATGGTGGTGGCACTAAAAATGGCCCGCAAGCCATCATTAAAGCTTCGCATCAAGCTGAATTGTTTGATGAAGAATTTTGGTGCGAACCGTTTCGCCAATATGGTGTTGCAACAATGAAGGCTCCAGAAATAGATTATAGTTCGGTGCCAAAATCACTTGATCAACTTGAAAAAATTACCTCCGATGTTCTTGAGGCAAAAAAATTTCCATTAATTTTGGGTGGTGAGCATTCAATAACGGCGGGCTCAATTCGTCCCTTTGTAAAAAAATATAAAGATTTGGCAATTTTGCATTTTGATGCTCACGCTGATTTACGAGATGGTTATGCTGGCGAACATTTTTCTCATGCTTCGGCACTGCGTCGGGTTATGGATCATCCGATTTCAACTTTAATTTCTTGTGGAATTCGTAATATTTCGGCTTCAGAAATTCCTTTTTTAGAAAGCAATTCGAGTCGAATTAAAATGCATTTTGCCAAAGATAAACATGCGTGGGATTATAAAAAAATAGTTGAACCTTTAAAAGGCAGAAATGTTTTTTTAACTTTTGATATTGACGGATTTGATTCAGGAATTATGCAGGCTACGGGCACTCCCGAGCCAGGTGGATTGTTATGGTATGATGCTATAAATATTATTAAAGAAGCTTCAAAAATTTGTAATATTGTTGGTGCCGATGTTGTTGAATTGGCGCCAGTCAAAACTTTACATTCTTGTGATTTTTTGGCCGCCAAATTATGCTATAAAATTTTATCATTTGCCTTAGCAAAGCCACAAAAATGAAAGAAAAAAAGAATATTATTAACGACATAGAAATTCAGCGAGGCACAAAGGTTCGCATCAATATTGACATGGGTAGAATGCATGATTTTACCGATTTAAAAATGCCAATTGAAGTTGTGAGCGGTATCAAAGACGGGCCAACTCTTTTTGTGTCCTCAACTATTCATGGCGATGAAATTAACGGCATCGAAATTGTGCGTCGATTGCTTGATTATGTTGAAATCGATAAAATATGCGGAACGCTTATCGCCATTCCGATTGTTAATATTTTTGGCTTCAATGATCATTCGCGATATTTGCCTGATCGACGCGATTTGAATCGTTGTTTCCCGGGAATTAAAAATGGCTCTTTGGCATCGCAACTTGCTTACAAATTTATGCAAGAAATTGTGCTAAAATCCGATTATGGAATCGATATTCACAGCGGTTCTTTTCATCGCTCAAATTATCCACAAGTTCGAACTAATATTGATGAAGAAATTAATCTCGAATTGGCAAAAGTTTTTAATGCACCCGCCATTATCAATTCTAATTTACGCGACGGCTCGCTTAGAAGCGCAGGGATGCAAGCTAATATTCCAATAATTTTATATGAAGCTGGCGAAATTTTGCGCTTTGATGAAAATGCCACGAAGACTGGCTTAAATGGCATTTTAAATGTTATGGAAAAAATTGGCATGATTGCCAAAGCTCCACAAGATGATGCTAAAAAAATATTTATTGCGCTTTCAAGTTCTTGGCTTCGCGCGTCGCAAAGTGGAATTTTTATTTCCAACATTAAGCTTGGTGATATGGTGCAAAAAGGACAAATTATCGGATCAATTTCTAATCCTTTTGGCGATAATAAAATCGAGATTCGCGTTAATGAAGATGGCATGGTGATTGGTTTAACAATGATGCCTTTAGTCAATAAGGGCGATGCTTTGCTTCATATTGCTTCACAAAAAAATCAAACCTCAAATGAAGGATTTTTGGTGAATGATAATATCAATTTAACTCTAGATTAAAAAATACCATTTCCACTCTTAAATGATGCGACTGGATTTATCGCTTAATTAAATTTGCTAACGCAAATTTAGCTTAATATCGAATCGCTTCAGGCGAAGTAAATTCGCCTATCCGCGATGAGTTTTAATTTTTTAAAATTTCTTTGTTGATAAACACTTCATTTTTTTTAAAAAAGATTCGCGACTGGGCTGTAACTCCCCCCTTGAGGGGGAGCAGGCTCCGCGAATTTAACGGTAGTTAAATCCGCGGAGCCGTGGGGGGTCAGAAAACTAGAGCGTCAGTGGGTTTTAAGTTCGCGAAGAAAAGTTAAAGCAAAAAAAATCTAAAGATGGCAATTTCTTGATTTAACTTTTGAACTAAAAAAACATCAAAAAATTAGGAATTATCATAAAAAAACACCAATTTTTGTTTGAAAAATTTATAAATTTTGTGGATTAAAGTCAAAATCAAAAATTTTCAAAACATCATCTAGGAATGTAGTCAACCGAAAGCAGAGAGCCTCTTATGGAAGATTTTTTTTCAACATTATAATAAACTCTTAAATCTTTCAAAATGATATCCATTTGAGCAGTTTTATTGCCAGAATCTTTGGTGTCGTAAGTAATAATTTGAATGTCATAATCTTTGATATAAATTTGTACATAACCAAAATCTTTGGGATTAAAAAAACTCGGCAAATCATTTTTTTTGATGCTAAAATTGCGAATTATATTTTCATCATAAAGATTTTTCCATCCGACTTTTATTGTTCCAAAAAAATCTTGCGAACCATTGATAATAAATGATGATCCTTGGGTTGATCCGGGATTTAATTGAGTAAGATTTAAAGTTTTTTGAGGAAATTTAATCGAGATATTTTTTACAATATTTGAACTTAAATTACTTACATAAATTGTTGGGCCTTCTCGTGGAAAATTTGAACATGAAAATAATAAAAAAAATATTAAAATTACCAAATTTTTCATTTACTTTTTTAATAAATTAGCGCGAAAAAGTTCGCGCGTTTTGATCGCTTTAGCAAAGCGCGAAAGAGCAAAAATATAGCTATAAATTATTCCATCAAATCCATAAATAAAATAGCGACGAACAATGAAAGCCTTTAGAAAGCCAACGGTTGGCGCTAAAAAAACTTTTAAATAAGATGGACATTTTCCTTTTGCAAAAGCGTCCTGAGCTTGCATTGAAGAGTAAGAATTAATTTTATCAAGCCAATGTGAAAAACTACGAAAAGATTGATGAAAAATAATATTTTTTAATTGTAAAATTTGATATTTTTCGTTGGATTTTAATTCGACTGAATCATGAACGGCGCTATTTTTGAAGCCGGCAACATCTTTGCGATAAAGGCGAAATTGATTATAAAAATATGCTAATTTTTTGGGACGCTCTTCAAAACGAAATTTATTAACAATTTTAATTTTAAATCCCGCTACATTTTCGGCAATTTTTTGATTAAAAATTTCAATAATTTCTTGAGATAATTCATTTGAAACTTCTTCGTCGGCGTCAATATTTAATATCCAATTATTGCGACATTGTTGTTCACCAAAAATTTTTTGCTGACCATAGCCACTCCATTGATTGAAATAAGTTTTGGCACCTAGCGCTTGGCTTTTCTCAACGGTTTTGTCGCTACTTCCAGAATCAATAATTAAAATTTCATCAGCAAAATTTTTAACCGCCTTGATAATGTTTTCGATGCGATCTTCTTCATTTTTGGTTATGATAAAAACTGAAATAGGTAACATAAATTCTATTGATTTAATTTTTAAGCGATAATATATTTTTTAAAAATATATTCAATTTATTTTTTCAAATAAATTTTACCAATCAAACTTATGAAAAATAACTCAAAGAAAAAAATTATTGTTTTGGTTTCAATTGTTGTCCTGATAGCCTTCGGGGCCCTAGTAGCAAATAATTACAAAACTAAAACTTCATTTAAATATGCTAGTCAAAGTGCTGATGAATTAAAGCCCGAGCTAAACTCGCAAGATCCCGTAAATAAAGCGGTAATCGACGATGCTAAAAACCAAGAAGAAGCGCGTAAAAATAGTGAATTATTAAAAATTTTACCTGAAGATTATGTTCTTGGCGATAAAAATGCACCAGTTGTTTTTATAGAATATGCATCTCTTTCTTGCCCTCATTGCGCTTCTTTCGTGCGTGAATCTTTTGAGAAAATCAAAACTGAATATGTCGATAATGGCAAAGTTGCTTTTATTTATAGAAACTTTCCATTGAACCACCCCGCCCTTGCCGGCGCCATGATTAGCGAATGTGTTGCTAAAAATAGCGATAATCCAAGTGAAAAATATTACAGTGCTACCAAAATTTTGTTCAAAACTCAAGATAGCTGGGCCTTTGACCAAAAATTTATTGAAAAACTTGAATCCATTTTTAAGCTTGACGGCATGAGCTCAGATACTTTCAAAGCTTGTGTAAATGATAAGGCTTTGCAAGAAAAAATTCTAAAACATCGCATGGAAGTTGCTAAATCACTTTTCATAAAATCAACGCCAAGTTTTTTTGTTAATGGTGAAATTTCTGAAGGATATGTCGATTATGTAACTCTAAAAAAACTTATCGATAAAAAATTAGAAGAGGCTAAAAAATAATTAATGAGCGAAAAAATATCGATTCAAAATCTCGTCAAAAATTTTGATGACAAAGAAGTCTTGTGCGGAATAAATTTGCAAGTTAATAGGGGAGAATCTTTGGTTGTCTTGGGTGGCTCGGGAAGCGGTAAATCGGTATTAATCAAAATTATTGCAACCTTAATTGCGCCATCATCGGGAAGCATTAGAATCGATGGCGAAGAAGTTTCAAATATCAAAGAAAAACAGCGCGATAAATTAATGGAAAAATTTGGATTTCTATTTCAAGGCGGAGCGCTTTTTGATTCGCTTTCGGTCTGGGAAAATGTAGCTTTTCGTTTAGTTAATCACCAAAAAATGCCAAAAATTGATGCCAAAAAAATTGCCATTGCTAAACTTAATGCAGTCGGCTTGAGTGAAAAGACTGCGGATTTATTGCCTTCGGAGCTTTCGGGCGGAATGCAAAAACGCGTTTCATTAGCAAGGGCAATTGCTACTAATCCAGAAATAATTTTCTTTGATGAGCCCACCACGGGTCTTGATCCGATCATGGCGGATGTCATCAATAACTTAATCATTGCCAACTCCAAAGAGCTCGGCGCTACAACCATCACCATCACTCACGATATGCATTCGGCACGCAAAATTGCTGACAAAGTCGCCATGCTTTACGAAGGCAAAATAATCTGGTGCGATTCAATTAAAAATCTCGATAACTCAAACAACCCCTTTGTTGATCAATTCATTAATGGTCGTGCCGAAGGGCCGATTAATTTTTTGAAGAAATAATTTTTTTAAAAATTGCGAGAATTCTTCAAATATAATATTCAAAAAAAGTTTTTGAATATTAGTTTTTTGTAAAGGGATGGGTGAGAAAAGTGGTGCCTAGAGACGGAATCGAACCGCCGACACAAGGATTTTCAGTCCTTTGCTCTACCGACTGAGCTATCTAGGCAAATGTTTTAATCATATTAAAAAACTTAGTTTTAAATGCAATTAAATATTTTTTTAAATGCAATTTTCTTGAAAATTTATGGTCTTGTTAAAAAATTAAACTCTTATAAAATCATAATATTAAAATTATTTCAATTTAAATAAGTTTATGGAAAATTTGAACGATTATTCTTTTTATGTGACAGTCGCTTATTTGATTACGGGGCTAATATCTTTTGCTTATATTGCCAAAATTTTTATTAATTTTTTTACTTTAAAAAAAACCTTAAATAATGTTCAAAAAAAGTCTTAATAATAAGCAAAAAAGATTAATTTTTGTGGCGGGAATTTTTTTTATATCAATTGTTTCGCTAATTTTTATTTTGAAAAATTTCCAAAATAATATTGTCTTTTTTTTCTCTCCATCCGAAATTGATAAAATCCGCTCAAGCCTTTCAAGCGTAAGAGTTGGAGGCATGATAAAAAAAGATTCAATTAAAAAAATCGACGCTTTAAGTACCGAATTTATCATCACTGATTATCAAAACGAACTCACAATTAATTATCGCGGAATTTTACCCGATCTATTTAGAGATGAACAAGGAGTTGTCGCCAAAGGTAAAATAAATATTACGGAAAATAAATTTTATTCAAGTGAATTATTGGTGAAGCATGATGAAAATTATATGCCACCTGAGGTTGCCAAGGATTTAAAAATGAAAATACCATCTCCCACTCTTAAATGATGCGAGGAGAATTTTACTCAACGCTTTATCTTTTTTTTCAATAAAGACTCGCGACTGGGATGGCGTCGCTATCGCTCCTGATCCCGTTATTTGTTAAAAATAGCCGTTTAGGCTATTTTTTTAACGCAAATAACCTTGATTTAAGATTGGAAGCGGTATTTATGGTGTTACACATTAAATTTGCTAAAGCAAATTTAGCTTTCGAATGAATCGCGACATCCGCGATAAGATTTTAGGTTTTTTTGAAAAAAATTTCCCAAAACTCAACTTCTTGATTTAATTTTTAAACTCAAAAAACCTCATATTTTTTCTTATAAAATCATCAAAAAATTATTGCATACTGATTAATAGAAATTTATAGTTTTTTTATAGCTCTGACTTTTCAAATCTTCAACACTTCTCAAATCACAAATAAAAAAGTTTCATAAAAATTCTTGCACTTTTTAACTTACTAATCAAAATTAAAACATATTATTAACCCAATTAAATCAAAAATTAAATTATAGGTTTCACATGGAACAAAAAGCCACATTAGCAAAATTTACCGATAAAAAACTTGGACGCGGACTCTCAGCTTTACTAGGAGAGAGTAAGGTAAAATCATCTTTGCTTGGTTTTGAAAATCAAGATTCTGTCGAAAAAATTAGTCTTAAAAAAATTCGTGCCGGAGTTTATCAGCCTCGTCAACATTTTGAAGAAACTGAATTGCAAGATTTAGCCGATTCAATCTTGGAGCATGGCGTAATCCAGCCTATAATCTTGCGTAAAACCGACGATGATTTTTATGAAATTATCGCCGGAGAGCGCCGTTTTCGTGCTTCAAAAATTGCTAATCTTACCGAAATTCCAGCAATTGTTAGAAAATTTTCTGACAATGATGCTCTCGAAATTGCCATTATTGAAAATGTCCAGCGCTCTGATTTGTCCCCGACCGAAGAAGCTCGTGGTTATCAAAGATTGATCAAAGAATTTACATATACTCAAGAAATTGTTGCCAAAAAAGTTGGCAAAAGTCGTGCACATATTGCTAATTTATTGCGCCTACTAACCTTACCTGAAAAAGTTCGTGAATATTTGGATAGTAAGCAAATTTCCATGGGACATGCCCGTGCTATAATTAATTCGATCAATCCCGAAGAATTGGCAAAAAGAATTATCGCCAAAGGTTTGAATGTTCGGGATGCGGAAGAAATTGTGCGTGACGAAAAAATTGAAAAAGCCAAAAGAACGCCAGTTTTGATTAGAACCGAATCGCGAATTAAGTTTATTAATAGCGAACATTTGGTTGCCTTAGAAAATCAAATCTCTGAGCTTTGCGGAATGGATTGTAAAATTTCTTATAATGGCTTTAAGGGTGTTGGTAAAATCATGATGAAATTTGATGAAATTGAAAAAATTCAAAAATTGATTGCTGGCTTAGAAAAGTAGTTTTTTTAAACTCTAAACAATAATTTTGGCTTTTTTAAAAATTTTATGAAAATTTTTGGTGGTTTGTTCGATGACATTTTCTACCTCTAAATTTTTCAATTTAGCGATAAATTCCGCCACATAAAAAGTAAAAGCTGGTTGATTTGTTTTTCCACGATGAGGCATTGGCGCCAAATAAGGCGAGTCGGTTTCAATTAGTAAAAATTCAAGCGGAATTTCTTTAACAATTCTTTGCAATTCTTCGGCATTTTTAAAAGTGACTATTCCGGCAATCGAAATATAAATTCCTAAATCTAAAGCGCATCGAGCTAGTTCTAGCGAGCTTGAAAAGCAATGTAAAAGCGCGGGAAATTGTTGATTTTTTTGAGTATTTTTTAAAATTTCCATCATATCGTTGTCGGCGTTGCGCGAGTGAATTATCAAGGGTAAGTTGCTTTTGGTGCTCGCCTCGATATGTTCTAAAAAAGATTTTTTTTGTAATTCAATCTGACTTAAATCGTGATAATAATCGAGCCCAGTTTCACCAATCCCAATAATTTTATGATTTTTTTCACAGATTTCTAAAATTTGCGAAGCAGTTCTGAATTCTTCAACGCTAACATTGCACGGGTGCAAACCGACTGAAGCGTAAATATTTTGATTATTTACCGTGTATTTTAAAATTTTTTCAATGGCGCTAATTTTAGTACAAATCGTTTGCAATATTTTCACATTTTTTTCATCACAATTTTTTAAAATCTCTTCAATCATAATGCCTTTTTCCTCAATCAGATCTAGGTGGCAATGAGTATCGACAATATAATTAGGCATTGTTATAATTACGAATTTGTGTTGAAGAAATAATTAATTTTCGACTGTGAAAAATTGAAAATTTTGGTAATTTTTTAGAAGTATTTTTATATTTTTTATAAATTTTTAGAGCCCTAAAATTATTAGTTTTTTTTAAATAATTATCACGAGAAAAAATCGCAAATTCAATTTTTTGAATAAGATTTTTAAAGTCGTGCCAACGATGAAGGTCCTCAAGATTATCGGCTCCCATCACCCAAATAAATTCGTAATTTTTGTGTTTTTTTTGTAAATAATTTATTAGATCAATGCTGTATAAATTATTAATTTTTTTAACATAAATTTTGGGATTTTTTTTTGTTAAAATTTGACAATTTTTAACGCGCTCTTCGAAAGTTAGAAAATTATTTTTTGCTTTTAGTGGATTTTGCGCAGTCGGAATCCACCATAATTGATTTAAGGCGAGTTTTTTAATGGCAATTTCACTTAAATGAATATGTCCTAAATGCGCGGGATTAAAGCTTCCACCAAGAATTCCAACCTTCATTAACTAAATAAAATTGCTGTTAAAAATAAAATACCAAACCATAAATTTTCTTTAAAAAATTTTAAACATTCGGCGGGTTTTTTTAAATCACATTTTAAAATTTTATATAATAATAATATTCCGCTAAAAATCATTAATAAAAAATAAGACAAACTCAGCTCTTCGAAGACTCCAAGCATTATAAAAAATAATGTGGTGATTAGTGCAATTTTATATAAAGATTTTTTAGGATTGGCGGAATTTTTCTTAGAAAAAATTATGGAACTTGATTTTATGCCGATGCGTAAATCATCTTCAATGTCTTGAAAGCCATAGATTGTGTCGTAAAGAAAAGTCCAGGAAATGCATGCCAAATAAAGAATTATTAATCCAAAACTTATTGAAGAATTGAGTGCCAAACCCGATAAAATTATGCCGAAATTGAAAGTAATTCCTAAAAAAATTTGTGGAAAATAAGTGATTCTTTTCATTAGTGGGTAAGTCATTATTAAGCCTAGAGCAACAATGCCACCAATAATAGTTTGATAATTAAATTGTACCAAAATAATTAACCCCAAAAATAATAAAATCGCCAAAAAAAATAATGCTTTTTTGGTGGAAATTTTTTTACAAGCAAGTGGACGATTTTTAGTGCGCTCTACTTTTTTATCAAAATTTTTATCGAGTAAATCATTGATAATACACCCCGCACTGCGCGTCAAAAAAGCTCCGACTATAAATAAAATTGTGGTAAAAATTATTTTTGAAATGGCAATGTCGGGGTTGGTTTTGTGAATTAACGCGATTGCAAAAAAACATGGCAAGATTAATAGCGCAGAGCCAATTGATTGTTTGATTCTGATCAATTCTAAGAAGGTTTTTAAAGTGGTTTTCATTTATTTTCTTGTTTTTTTACGAAGTTTGAATTAATTTTTATATACAAAATTTTAAACTATTAAATAATTTTTTCAAATGCATAAATTACTCATAGCAAATCGTGGTGAAATCGCTTGTCGAATTATCAAAACTTGTCGCAAGATGGGCATTAAAACTGTTGCAGTTTATTCCGACGCTGATGCCAATTCTTTATTCGTTCAAATGGCGGACGAAGCTGTTAATATTGGTGCCTCACCTTCTTCACAAAGTTATCTAAATGTTGATAAAATTCTTGGGGCGGTTAAAAAAACTGGCGCAACAATGGTGCATCCCGGCTATGGCTTCTTATCAGAAAATCGTAATTTTGCCAACGCTTTAGAAAAAGCGGGCGTAATTTTTGTGGGGCCATCGACTTATTCAATTGAAATGATGGGTGATAAAATTGAATCGAAAAAAATTGCAATTGAAGCCAATGTTAGCACGGTTCCAGGGCATATGGGTGTTGTAAAGGATGATGTTGAAGCCACAATGATTGCCGAAAAAATTGGCTTTCCTGTGATGGTTAAGGCTTCTGCTGGTGGCGGTGGTAAGGGCATGAGAATTGTTTGGAAAAAAGAAGAAATGTCAGAATGTTTTCTATCGGCCTCAAATGAAGCGCGCAATAGTTTTTCTGATGACCGTGTTTTTATTGAAAAATTTATTGAAAATCCGCGACATATTGAAATCCAAGTTTTGGCCGATAAGCATGGCAATATAGTTTGTCTTGGAGAGCGTGAATGTTCAATTCAGCGCAATAATCAAAAAGTTATTGAAGAGGCGCCAAGCCCATTTTTAGATGATAAAACTCGTCAAAAAATGTATGAACAATCAAAGGCGTTAGCGCAAAAAGTTAAATATTTTTCGGCGGGAACGATCGAATATATCATGGATAAAAATAGAAATTTCTTTTTTCTTGAAATGAATACAAGGCTTCAAGTTGAGCATCCTGTAACCGAATTAGTAACGGGCTTAGATATTGTTTCTTTGATGATAAAAATTGCCCTCGGCGAAAAATTACCCTTTAAGCAAGAAGATATAAAATTAAATGGTTGGGCGATTGAATCACGAATTTATGCTGAAGACCCTTCGCGTGGCTTTTTACCTTCTTCAGGAAGAATTAGTCTTTATATTGAGCCTGAAGAAAGTAAAAATATTCGTGTTGATTCTGGAGTTTACGAAGGTGGCGAAGTTAGCATGTTTTATGATGCTATGATTGCCAAATTATGTTCATTTGGAGAAACTCGCAACGAGGCAATTGAGCATATGCGCAATGCTTTGGGTGGGTTTGCGATTAATGGAGTTTCGCACAATATAAGTTTTCTTGAAACCATCATGAAAAATGAGCGATTTGTTTCAGGAAATATATCAACTTCCTTTATTAAAGAAGAGTTTCCCGTCGGCTTTTCGGGAAGTCATCTCGATTCGATTGCTGAAGAAGTTTTGATTTCTTGTGCCATGCAAATTTTCTTAAAAAATTATGAACGCAACGCCCATATGACGGGACAATTGCGTAATCGTCAAAAACAAGTTTCTGAGCGTTGGGTAGTTTTTATTGATGAGAAATCTTATCTCGTCAATATTTTGGATCGTAGTGAAGGTTATTTAAAAATTGAATGCGATGGTAAAGAAATAGAATTAAAAAATAGTTGGAATAATGGCGAAAAATTATTTCGTGGCTTCGTAAATGATCGCGCGGTTGGTGTTAAAGTTCGTGAAAATAATAATACAGGAAATTATTTGTTGCAATATTCTGGTCTTGATGCCTTTGTTAGCGTTCATTCTCCAAGAATTGCTGAGTTAAATAAATTCATGCCAAAAATTCTAAAAAATGCTAAGCCGAAAAATCTTACTTCGCCAATCACGGGTAAAATTATTCGCTTTAAAGTCCAAGAAGGAGATGAAATTAAGGCGGGTCAAGAGCTTGTTATTATTGAGGCCATGAAAATGGAAAACATTATTCGTACCGACCATGATATTAAAATTGGCAAAATTAAATTTAACGAAGGTGAAGTGGTTGGAATTGGTCAAATAATAATTGAATTTGTACCGCAATTGTAAAATTAATTATTGGCGATTTTAATTATTTTTGCGCAAGCAAAGCTTGAAATGGCGATGATTAAAATCGTTAAGGCGAATAAAATTTTGATATTTAATTCATAATTTTCATTAATCGTTGCCGAAGTAATTATTAAAATTGGCAATGCCAAAGGAATGGCAATTATTGAAATCATCGAAGTAAATCCCCCAAGCATTGACAAGCTTCCACAAAAAGCTAATAAAAAACTCAAAGACAAGCTATTTAAAATTAATACCAAAAAAAATTGCCAAAAATTTAAAATTTCGAAGGCGCTAATTTTTAAAATTATTGTTGCTAATAACGCAATTAAAAAGCTTGAAGAAACCCAGCTGGCAAGGCATTTGGCGATCACAAAAATTTCTAAATTTGAACAATGAATTATAATTTGCTCGAGAGAGCCATCGCGAAAATCCTTTTCTAAAAAATCATTATTGATGGTGATAACCGAAGTAAGTATGGCAATTATGGTACCAATTACAAAAAGTTGTGATTGTAAATTTTTATCAAAATTTTGCGTTAAAATT
>Ga0209596_1000064_pt1 | contig 92193 bp, 100 predicted proteins | sample M_130807_MF_Meta_FD_187314 | JGI IMG/M metagenome (GOLD analysis project Ga0209596, IMG submission 187314) | Freshwater microbial communities from Lake Montjoie, Canada to study carbon cycling - M_130807_MF_MetaG (SPAdes) (version 2) | ecosystem: Environmental > Aquatic > Freshwater > Lake...
CAACGAAGGCGTAGGATTTACATTTTGGGGGTCCGTGATGGAATCCCCGCCAATAGCGATATACTCCAGTTTGGCCCTCGTAGTACTAGAACCTGTCAACAAAGCGTGGAACTTGTCAAAAAAAGCTTTGAATGGAATTTTAAAGCGAGCATGTGGTTCAATGAAACCTTTGCCTACTTTACTCGCCAAAGAAGTGACCAATTTGATGAATGCGGAGTCTCATCAACCTTAACAAAAAGAGATTATAAATCATTTACAGACCTAGTAGTCTCTAATGGTAATATACGCAGAGTAACGCCCACAGAGAGGCTTCGCCTCATGGGTTTTCATGATCATTGGCATATTGAAAATGCTTCAAATACTGATAAGTTTAAATACAATGGTATGCATGTGCCTTCAGTTCAGTACATAGCAAGATGTTTAAGGGAGTATCACAAATGTTTGAGTTCTCAAAAATAGCAGAAAAGTTTGACGAACACTTGTCTGGACAATTATATTGGCATAGCAATTTTGTTAATCATTTCTTGCCTGAGATTGCATCTGTATTTATGGCAGAAGAAACAAATGTGTATGATTTTGGTGCATCAACAGGTAATGTTGAATTGGCTTTATCAAGTATGATTAAGTCGAGGAACATAGACTTTATACCTGTGGAAAAATGTAAAGAAATGGCAGAAAGATATAAGGGGGAAAGCGAAGTGGTTGTTGATGACTTTCTAAATATATACATGGAAGAGTTTTCATTTGCCACATGCGTTTTATCTTTATGTTTTGTCCACCCATCAAAAAGAGAAATGTTTATTGATTCTTTAAAAAATAATTGTATGGTTGGAGGTGCTTTTGTAATACTAGAGAAAATGAAATCTAAGGGTGGATATCTAGGCACAGCTTTAAATAGAGTTACATGGCGTAACAAGATTGAAAATGGCGAATCTGTAAAAATGGTAGTCAATAAAGAACTTTCTTTAAGTGGAGTTCAATACCCTCTGAGCGAAAAAGAACTTGAAGGATTTGAGTTAATATGGGCGTATGGTGATTTTCGTGCTTACATTTGGCTAAAGGAGTTTTAAAATGGAAGAAGAATTAGATTATCATTGTTCTGAATGCGGAATACAAATTTCAGAGTGGATGCTTAGAGATGTGGATGGAGTTACAATTGACACATGTTTGAATTGTGCGATTAAATCATCTTTAATGTTATGTCCTGTGTGTAATAAAAATATAGGCATGACAAATGTAGATCGTGCTAATAGAATACTTGGAGAAGGGTGGGAAGAAATGTGCGAAGAATGTGCTGTTGAGTTTAGAAAGGCAGATTAAAATGGAAGATGAATTTATTATTACTTTTTTAAATAATAAAAAGTATAAAATTAAAGATGTTAAGAAAATAGTAAAGTCTAAACCAAAAGAATACAATAAGTATGTAAGCACTATAGATGAAAAGATATGTAAATGGGAAATAAAATGAAAAACATTAAAATAAAGATTGATGATGAAATCTTCTATGTTTTTTATAGCAACGAGTGTAATTCAAAAAAAGAAAAAATAAGGCTGGATTGGGATCAATTGTTATCTCATTTAAAAGATTCTATTTTTCCAGAACAAGAAGATGTAAATGAAGATACAAATAATAATCACATAATAGACTTGTCTCTATTTCAAGATGATCTTAAGTTTTTAGTTTTTACTCATTCTTTTGGAAATAAAAGAGTTTTTTCGATTTACTGTAATCAAAAAATAATATCAAAGAAAAAATTGGCCTTTGGTAAATGGTCCGCAAAACTTGAATGTGGTCATTCATATTTAATGGATGAAAGCATAGATGATTTAAATAAGTTTAAAAGAATTTTTTGTTCTAAATGTTTGGAGGAATCTGATGGATAAGGGTTATATTCGTAAAGATAAATTGTCTGAAATAAAATTGCAATCTGGAGGATTAGTATTAATATCATTAGAGCAAATTCAATATTTGCTTGAAAATTTAACTGGTAAAAACTACGATGTTTTTGAATTATTTCAAATGTTAAGGTCTTTTGATGGAGATATAATTAACATGGACATGATGGAAAACATAGTTGTAGAATGTTTGTATACATTAAATACAGATGGAACTAATTGTAAGCATGTTACCATATCTCCTGTTGCAGAAGATAAAGAAACTTCTAGAATGGTATGTGAAGGAGAAAAAACAATGGAAGAATACTATATATCTGAAACAAAAAGACTCAAGGTAAATATTTCAAAAAACCTTAGTTTTGTAACTGAAAAGTGTAAAGAGTATAAAAAATTAATGTTAGGGAAAAAACATGAAAACAGATGAGATCATGAAGCGTATTGAAAGTGGGAATAGTTTGGCAGATAAGGTTGCCAATTATCTAAACTTTAGATTTAAATACAAATTTGAAAAAGCTTCTATTGAAGAAGATAAGAAGTTGATGATTGATTATAAATGCAGCAAAAGCAATAAAACTGCACAAATGAAATGTCGTGAAAACAAATCAGACATCATTTACGAAGCAAAAAGATTCTATTCTACAAGCGGTTGTTTTTATGAAGAGGCAAATGGTAGAGATGTGAGAACAGAAGCAACCCTATACATATGTTTGTCAGCAGATAAAAAACAAATAATAGTTGCAGAAACAGAAGCAATTAAAAAAATAGTTCAAAAAGAAATGCAGAAATTAGAAATAACATTAGATCAAGTAAAACAATATGAGCAAGAATGTGCATCTACTAGGAATAAAACAAAAAAATTAGCTTCAAATAAATCTAGAATTGAAGTATGGTTTAAGGTTGATGAAGGTATAGATTCAAGACATTACAGTAAACTTCTTGTCTTTATACCTTATTCAGCCATATTTGAATCTGTCGTAATTGATTTGAGAAACAACGAAAATATTGAAGATGAAAGGACTTGGAAAAATGGATAATGAAATTATGTTTAATCAAAGAATACCTAGTTTGCTTGTTGTTGACAACTTTTACAAAGATCCAGATTCTATAGTTGGAAAAACAGCAGACTTTAAATTTAAAGAGGAAAACAAGTTCTATAAAGGAAAAAGAACAACTCAATGTTTATTGCCTTATGTAAAAGAAGAATTTGAAAAGTTATTGCAAGTAGAGATAGTAGATTGGTTAAATCAACCAATGAATGGCGTTTTTCAAATAACATCTGGAAATGACCCACTAGTATGGCATAGTGACTCACAAGACTATGCAGCAGCAATATACTTAACGAAAGATGGACCAACTAATGCTGGAACATCATTTTGGAAAGATAAAAAATATGGTTGCAGAAGACCGCCAAGTCACCCATTAGAAAACAGAACAGATATAACAGAATCAGAAATATACACGCAGCATAGCCTATTAAATGAAGATAGTTGGGAGTTGGTAGATAGAGTTGGATCTGTATATAACAGGCTAGTTCTTTGGGATGGTAAAATGATTCATTCTGCTACTATGTATGGCGAATTTCCTAGATTGGTTCATCTATTCTTTTTTAATGTGAAAAAATAATGCCATACTTTTCTATAGTCACACCAACAAACAATACTCAGTTTCTTGCTCGACTTTCTCGATCTATAGCCAAGCAAACATTCAAAGATTTTGAGTGGGTTATTGTTCCAAATGGTAACGCCAATATTGATATTGAATCATTGGCTTTTAATCCAAGAGTTGTAGAATCAAAAAAACCAGATTCAAAATTAATTGGTCTATTTAAAAAAGAAGGATGCATGGCATCCAATGGGATTGTAGTTGTAGAAGTTGATCATGATGATGAACTTACAGAAGATTGCTTGCAGGAATTATACAATGAATTTAATTCAGATCAAACACTTGATTTTGCATATTCAAATTGTGCAGAAATAAACCCTGATGGAAAACCATTTGTTTACTCTAACTATTTTGGTTGGAGAAATAGACCATTTAAACATCAAGAAAAAAATCTTTTAGAACTAATATCATTTGATTCAACTCCAGCATCTTTTTCTAAAATTTGGTTTTCTCCAAATCATGTTCGTGCATGGAAAAAATCATTTTATGAAAAAATTGGTGGACATAATGAAGAAATGGAAGTTCTAGATGATCATGACATTCTTTGCAAAACATACATACAAGGTAAAGTTAAGCATATAGATAAGTGTTTGTACATTTATTATAAGCATAAAAACAATACTTGTTATGGCGAGAAGAATGCTTTCATTCAAGAAGAAACATTAAACATTCATGATAAGTATATTTATGCATTGGTTGAGAAATGGTGTGACCTTAATGGTTTGCTTAAGATAGACCTTTGTGGGGGTTTCAATTCTCCAGAGGGGTATAAGTCAATAGACATGCAGAACGCAGAAATTATACATGATTTAAACGATCCTTGGCCTTTTAAAGATGGTGAAGTGGGATTGATAAGGGCACATGATGCTCTTGAACATTTAAAAGACCCAATTCATGTGATGAAAGAAGCGTATAGGTGCTTATGTCCAATGGGTTGGTTTTTGACACAAACCCCATCAACAGATGGTCGAGGTGCTTTTCAAGACCCAACACATATAGCATTTTGGAACAGTAACAGTTTCTGGTACTACACAAAACAAGAACAGGCAAAATATATTGGTACGCCAGTAAGATTTCAAGGAAATAGAATCAAGAACTTTTATCCAAGTGAATGGCACAAGACACACAACATTCTTTATGTAAAAGCAGATTTAATAAGACTTCCAGATAAGGATTCAAATATAAGAGTTCCTGGAGAAGTTGTGATATGAAACACATATATAATCTACCAGAATTTGGAGAAAATTGGTTTTCATATCCAAATCTATACAAGTCAATGGTTGAAGAATTTTCTTCTGGAAGTAAGTTTGTGGAAGTAGGATCATGGAAAGGTAAAAGTGCAGCCTATCTTGCTGTAGAAATTATAAATTCCAAAAAGAATATAAGTTTAGATTGTGTAGACACATGGATGGGCAGTAATGAAGATGCACATACAAATGATTCTTATGTAAAGTCAAATACTTTATATGAACTATTTATTAAAAACACATATTCTTTGTCTTCTGTAATTAATCCAATTAGAATGGATTCTATTAGTGCTTCAAAAATGTATAAAGATAATTCAATAGATTTTGTTTTTATTGATGCTAATCATGAATACGATAGTGTCAAAGCAGATATTTCTGCATGGTTTCCAAAAGTAAAGATTGGTGGAGTTATAGCTGGACATGATTATACTAAAAACTGGAAAGAAGTAGTAAGAGCAGTTGATGAATTTTTTATAAATAAAAAGCTTTTATTAAGTGAAGGGTGTTGGATTTACGAGAAAATATAATGGATTTAGCATTATTGGTTCATGCGTGTGACAAGTATTCTTTTGTTTTTGAAAGATTTTTAAAAGCATTTGATATTTTTAATTTAAACATACCATGTTATTTCTCAACAGAATCCACAAATATAAAAAGCAAAAAATTTGAAAACATAAACACAAATGAAAATGTATGGTCATTAAGATTAAATCAATCTTTACTTAAAATAAAAGAAAAAAATGTAGTGATTCTTCAAGAAGACTTTATAGTAAATAGTTTTAATGAAAATTTGTTTTGTGATCTTTATAAGTTTCACAATGATTATGGTTCAGACATTACTAAGACAGGTTCGTTTAAAACCTTTTCGTTGCTAAAAACTTCTGTTGAAAATATGTACGCACAAAAATATGGTTATTATTTAATGAGTCATCAACCAATAGCTATATTCAATAAAGAGTTTTTAATATCAACGCTAAATGAAAAACAAAATGCCAGTGAGCACGAAATGTATTGGTCTGAAAGAATAAGGGAAAATAGTATTTTTTGTTTTGGTAAAAATGAATTTGATCATCAAATGTTTAATCCTGTTTTTGGATATACACATGTTATAAGCAAGGGTAAGCTAATAGCTTAACCATGCCATATCTTTTCTTCTGGACCAAGCAATCTTGCTAAAGTAAATAGGAAATCGCTAAGTCTATTTATAAACACAACAATGTTTTTAAAATCTTGATGTGCTTCCATAAGTCTGACTAAATCAATTTCAACTCTTCTGCATACTGCTCTAGCCAAATGAATTTCACAATGATTGAATGGGATTATAAAATTCTTTAATGGCTTTAAACTTTTAGTCATCAAATCAATAATGTCTTCTGTTTTTTTAATGTGTTCTTCTTTTATCCTTTCTTTTCCAGTAGCCACTTCTGCACCAACTTCAAAAAGAAGATTTTGTATTTCTATTATAAATTCGTACACTTCATGGACTTTTAATTCTAAAATATACTTTTGATTAACAAATCCAATCCAAGCATTAAGCTCATCAATACTACCAAGAAGTTGTATATTAGGATTAGTTTTAGGTACTCTACCTATTTTTGGCAAAAGTGTAGTTCCGTCATCACCAGTTTTTGTATATATTTTCATTTTAAATTCTTGAATATTTTGGTTGTTAAAACGAATACTATTATATATTACTAAACTATAAGGAGGAATCAATATGAAAGTAATAATTAGAAACATGTCTGGAGAATTTTTTTGCAAACAACCAGAAGTTGGATTAACAAATCTAAAGAAGGATGCATATGTTTTTGATTGTTACAATGATGAACATGCAAATTTAGTTCTAGAAAAAACTAAACAATTTATTTCAAACAACGATTTAAATTTAGAAGTTATTGATAAAACACAAATAAATTTAAAAGTAGAATAGGAACAACATGAACATATTTGTTTTAGATAAAGACCCAAAACAAGCTGCTGAATGGCATGTGGATAAACACATAGTTAAAATGCCTTTAGAAACAGCACAAATTTTATGCACTATTCTTAATGGTCATGGTGTTATGACACCATATAAATCAACTCATGTTAATCATCCTTGCACAATATGGGCAGGAAAAAGCATGGGTAATTTTATTTGGTTGTGTGAATTAGGTATGCATCTTTGTGATGAGTATTCTTATAGATACGAAAAAGAACACGCATGTAAGAAAGTTATAATAGAATGTTTAACTTTTGCGTGTAAAATACCAAACATTGAAATGACAGAATTTGTTCAAGCTATGCCAGAAGAAGTAAAGTCAAATGATGCAGTTGAATCGTATAAGAATTACTATATAAAATTTAAATCTCATATTGCCAAATGGAAAAAAAGAAATGTTCCAAATTGGTATAACATAATAAATTAAGGCACTTATGAAAATTAAAAAGAACAGGCAAAAAAAAGCTAGAAGAATAATGATTCTTGCAGCAATAAGAATGTCTAAAGAAATTGGAATGAAATTCAATAGGATCAACATGGAGGAAACAAGAGATATTTATATGTGCAAGTATGGCGTAGATAGTTTAATTAGAAGGTTTGATATTGCAAGTATTGTCGCCTGATTGTTCTTTTTGAAATCCGTAAGGACAATGTTTGCAATCTTTTTTACAACAACGGCCTCTTTTTTTTAAAAAATATTCAGTCAAAACAACTTGTTTATTTTCATCTATATAATAATCTATGTTTTCTTGCATATCTATTAAATTCCACTTCTACACAATTATACCTTTTGCAAATCAAACTAATATTTGAATTTCATAATCCATTACCACCATTGTTAAAACCGCCACCAAATTGACCAAATAAACCACCAATATTACCACCGCCAAATTGACCACCAATATTACCGCCACCAAACTGTCCAAATCCACCACCGCTTTGAAATGCCGAAACACCAACACCAGCCATAATTCCCTGCATTGCCATAGAATAAAAAGGATTGTTCATACCAATTGCTTGAACTCCACCGCCCCCTTGACCAAATCCACCTCCACCTTGTTGAAATTGTGTAGCACTTGGCAATTGATAAAGGAATGAAAGTTGAGATCCAAGTGTGTTGTTTTGAGTATATTGCGTAGTTCCTTGAATCCCACCAGAATTAGCATTGAGTCCACCAATACCGCCACCACCAATTCCATTTATATTACTAGATGTATTAAAATTAATGTTTTGATTTGCTATTTGAGACTGTGCTGTATTATTTAAAGCAGGAGGAAATGATGGTCTTGGAGGTAAAATATTTCTATATTTTTGAGCTTGAGAAGTAGAAGCTATTATAAAAAACAAAAAAGTTACAATTATTTTTTTCATAAGTTATTTAACCAACTTCTTCAATTGTGCCAGATAATTTAATAGTTGGTATTGCCTCCCAATTTGTTAGTTTATTACTAAGATATGGCTTACCATCATTTTTTAGGTGACTTTGTTTTTATTCCAGCTTCCTTATATGCACTACGCATTTTAGGGTTGTCATCTATAGCAAACAACACATTTTCTTTTATGCTTTCAGCATGTCTTTTTTTAGACTCGTTTTGATCTTTAGGACTACCACCCATATTATTCATCATAAGTTTATTGTATTTAACTCCAGCTTTCTTTAAAGACTTTACAGTATCATCTCTGTCGGATTCTGGCCTACCAGTTATAATATAAATCTTGTTTTGTTTTGACAACTCATTAACATAATCAATCATTTTTTTAATTGGGTATATACCATTACGCAAAATAGTGTTATCTATATCGACAATCACTACATTTGCATTACACAAATAAAAAAATATATCTTCTGATGTTTTTCTCATATTTATTTATACACCAGTATGTAGACTGTATTAGTGTATGTGTATTTGAAAATCTCACCGAAAACATTGTGGTATTTAATGATCAAAACATATCATGTAAAAATAACAATTCTTAAAAATAAAAATAAATATAAAGCTAAAATAACAAAAGATGGGTACATATCAATAATTCTTTGTGCATCATCTGATAAGAAAGCAATTGAACTATTAGAAAAAGTTGTTTGTATAGGTGATAAAAGAAAGATTAAAAATAGCAAAAAAGTTAAGGATTTCGTATTGCAAAATAGCAACCATAGTTATATGTTTGCATTGCGTATTGAGAATGTAGACAGCTATATACAAGATTGTGATCATAAGTAACTGCGTTATCAAATTCAATAACGGTTCTTTCGCAGTTCTTTCCCCGAAGCGATCATAACACCAGGGTATGTACCCAAAGACTGCCATAGAGTAGCCAAACTCTTAACAGGTGGCACGAAAAGTTTAATTAAGAATCAACACTAGGAATGGAGTGACCCCTTCTCCACCTAGACCTGATAGAGCAAAGCACAAAATTCTTAATTAATGTCTTGTTTGGTAGAGTGTATAGCACACCGAAGGTAAACAAAGAACTCTGATGCTATGCTATCAGGGTAAAGAAGGGGTATTTGTAATGAAGTTTAAAGCAGACATAACACTTAAAAAATGGGGCAGTGAGGAAACAGTAGTAAACGAATCTTTTAGAGAGACATGTTTGAAAATATTAAAGATGGATATTTTTAAACAAACAAGCTGGCACTACCATGCCGAAAAAGAGTCTTATTTTTATATATTGTCTGGAGAGGTGTCAATACACATATCTGACAACGATGACTTAAATTTGGCACATATAGAGCTTTTAAAACAAGGTGATTGTATTTTTGTGGGAGCAAACCAAAGACATATGATAACATCAATGAAACAAAGCGTATTACTCGAATCATCAAGCTTTGATGATCAATTTGACAAAACTATAGTTCCTCACTAGCTATGTCACAAAATATTTGAACTACGCTCTTTTCTATAAAGCCAAATGAGTTTAAGTGACCAACATCTTTTCCAACTATTAGAGTTATTTCCATAAATTCAGATTCAGATATATACCCAGTTGAATAAGCTTTTCTTATTATTTCTTTAAATAAAATAAATTCTTCTTTGGTAAAATTTATGGTGTTTAAATTGAGAAAATCAATCTTGCCCTTAAAATAAGCCTTGAGTGTTTGTTGACTTTCCTTTATTCTGTTTTTCATACTGACCTCTTATATCGAGAAAATTATGGCAAAGAAAAATGAACCAGAGATAAATGTAAGGTTATTAATAAAAAGAAATCTCCTAGATGTAGTAGAAATAGAAAAAGCATCATGCTACACAAACGATCCAGACTTTGGCAAAATTCAAAATGATTCTGCTTGGTCCTCATCTTCTTTTACAAGTTTTGTTAGAAAAAAGAATACATTTTCTTATGTTATTTATGAGAATTCTAAAATAGTTGGGTTTATTTTGATTGAAAATGGAGTTAATGAAACAACAATAGAAAAACTAGTTGTTCACCCAATGAAAAGAAGATATGGCTATGGAACCGCCATGATTGATTTTTTAATTCAAAAAAAATTCAAGCCAATAATTTCTGCGTACTGTAGGGAAGATGACAATGATAGCATTAAATTCTACAGCAACAAAAAATTCAAATCAAAATTAGAGAAGAAATATTTTCCCAACGATATTGATGCTGTAAAGTTTACTGTGGAGATTGACCATGAAAAATAAAGTATCTGTAACATGTTTAGGTTGGTGCAATAAAAATTTCATGAGTGTTGATCCAAAAACAAATAGATTGTGCAAAAAATGCAGCGAAAAAATAAAAAGCATAACTAATGAATTTGGAAAATGGGGAACAAAAATAACAAGAGAAACAAGAAATGATTAGTTTTTTTTTAAATATATTTTCATCAGAACGATCATCTAAATGGCAAACAGTTAGAAATAAGTGGATTAAAGAAAACCCATATTGTTATGCTTGTGGAAGTAAAAAAGAATTACAGTGCCATCATATAATTCCATTTTCATCTAATAAAAATTTAGAACTAGACATTAAAAATTTGGTTACTCTTTGCACTACTTGTCATTTTGTTTTTGGTCACTTGCACAATTACAAAAATTTTAATCCAGAAGTAATTAGGGATTGCCAAGAGCATCACAAAAGAGTAAAACAATTTACAGTTAAGAGTTTTAGTAAACCTATTTCTTTTTGGAGAAACATTATGAACAAGTTTTTTGGCTCTATTGCTTTGGTTTTTTTCGGTTATTCAATCTATGTTAGTCATATGTATGTAGTAGAAACTAACAAAAATACAACAATTAAAGAGCTTTTTGCTGCTGAAAATAGAATCCTAAAAGATGAAATTTATGCAGAGAGGGGCAAGCCAACTTATGAAAATGGCTATAGGGATGCTATTTTAAGGGCTGGCTCACCAACTGGATCTGGTGCATATCGTGATGGTTGGGAGTCTTGTGCAAAGCTTTACACAGATGGTTCATGGACTAGTGGTTATCATACAGCACTAGAACAATTTGGTTGGAAGAATGAGTCTACGGCATTCAAAACCAACAAACCACAAAATGTCTCTATGAAATAATCTTTTTGTCTTTCGCCCTCATACTGTGTATTAGTATGGGGGTAATCATGAAAAAGAAGTCACATAATAGCAAAACTTTTGGCGAAATTTCTGGAAAATATTGGTCTTCATTGAAAAAAAATGCAAAAAAAAGAAACATACAAGTAAAAGCAACAATAGAAGAAGCTTGGGAAATTTTCTTAAAACAGAACAAAAGATGTTTTTATACTGGATTAAAAATAACTCATAAAAAATATTTAAAAAGAATTAACAATAAAGATATTTATTCTTTAGGAACAGCATCGTTAGATAGGAAAAATAGTAGTCTTGACTACACCAAAGGAAATATACAGTGGGTTCACAAAGATGTTAACTATATGAAGATGAGTTTAAACGAAAAGTATTTTATAAAACTTTGTAAGCTTATATCTAGGAGATTCTAATGCATTCAGAAAATTTTTCCAAGACAATGAAGTCTCAATCAGACGAACAGCTTTATTCACAACTTTCAAGTGATGAAAAAGCATTAGCTGATTTATTGTTATCTTTAGCAGATAAGATTGGACCAATCGACAAAAGCGATGGTATTTGGGTTGGCTATGAGAATGGAGACAAAAATCAAGTAAAAGATATTGGGGTGAAGTGTGGAAACTGTGCATTACACAAATCAGAAAATTCATGCAAGATAATCAGCCAAGTAATAGAGCTTGATGGTGCTTGTAGATTTGCAGTAATTCCAGATGGATATGTAAATTCTGGCAAAGTAAACAAACATATAGAAGAGTACTTAAATGAAAATAATCCTAAACAATAATGAACTTTTAAAAAAAAAGTGTTTAGCTGTAGATTTAAAAACAGGATTTAAAGTTGCTAAAAGAATGGGTATGTTCTTAAATAAATTAAAGAATAAAACAAACAACAAAATAGTTGGTTTGGCAGCAAATCAAATTGGTATAGATGCATGTGTATGCATAGTATTTAAAAACAACAAGCCATTTGTTTTAATAAACCCAAAAATAATTTCTTTTTCTGATGTAAGAATTAGAAATAAAGAACAATGTTTAAGTTATCCAGATGTAGAATTAGATATATACAGACATATGTGGATTGAAGTTTCTTGTGATAATCACAAAGAAACAGTTTTTTTTGGAAATGTTTCGCTCGAAAGTGATGCAATTAAAAATCTTGAAAGTGCTGTTGCTCAACATGAAATATGTCATTTAAATGGATTGACTTTTCATGATTTTCAATGGAACAACGCACCAACACCAGCGGAGTGGAATTAACATGCAAACTCATTATACAAAAAGCAAGCTAATTGGAAACGAAAGATTTTCTAGTGAACTGGATAGTTTAATATATCAAAACATACCTTCTGATTATTTAATACCAGAAGAAATTCTTTTTGAAAAAATACATAAAGATATACTTAAAGAGTTTTCGCACAATAAATATTCATCTAGAGAAATAAATGACAGTTTAAAAAACATGGTTCAAAAAAAACAAATAAAAGAATTGTATGGAACAAAACTATCAAAATACATTTCTATACAGTAAAGGTTTTAAAAACATTATTGTAATAATATTTTCGTTTTTTATGATGTATTTAATATTACATTATATATTAGCAGATTTAATGCACAATGAGGGTTGTAAGTGTGTTGATACTATAGATTAAGGGGTATTTAAGTATGGGTTAATATTTCTCTTTGGAGATTTCCCATGACAACTTACTTTGAGGTTTGGGGAGTGGTTCCAGGAGGAAAGAACAGGATTAAACTAGCTGAGTATGAAGAAAAATATTGGCAAAGAGCAGAAAAAAAAGCTGTTTTTTTAGAAGAAAATGAATATACAAAAATTGTAATTTATGAAAAAACAAGAGCAAATATTATTGATAGAGACAATCGTTTTCTGTAGTATGATTTAGGAACAAAAGGAGGACACAATGAATATCAATTTTTCTTCACCAATTAACCAACTTGGCTATGGTGTTGTTGGCACAAATCTGCTGCTTGAATTTTCAAAAAAACACAATGTTTCTTTGTGGCCAATTGGCCCAATTGATTGTGAAGAAAAAATAATCCCACTTGTTAAATCTAATTTAAAGAATGCTGCATCGTTTGATTATGATGCACCAAGCTTTAGACTTTGGCATCAATGGGATATGGGGTTAAATGCTGGTCGTGGCAAGAAATATGGAATGACATTTTTTGAAATGGACAATATAAAAGAAAACGAAATACACAACTTAAATTTTTTAGATAAAATTTTTGTATGTTCTGATTGGGCAAAGCAAATAGTTGTTGAATCTGGAATAGATAAATCTAAAGTAAAAGTAGTCAGGCTTGGTGTTGATCAATCAATTTTTAAACAATGTGAACCAGACAATGTTAAAACAACAAGAATATTGAGCATAGGTAAATGGGAAATAAGAAAAGGGCATGATTTAATATTAGAAATATTAGAAAGAACATTTAGTGCTGATGATGATTTTAAGTTGATAATGTGCTGTTCTAATCCATTTCTTTCGCAAGAGGAACAAGATCAATGGATTTCATATTATGAAGAAAGTAAGTTCTTTGACAAAATAATTGTTTTAAAGAATAGACTAAAAACACAAAGCGAAGTTTATGACCTTATGAAAAAAAGCGATATAGGCATATTTCCTTATCGTGCAGAAGCTTGGAATTTAGAATTGGCAGAAATGCTATCTATAGGTAAAAACTGTATAGCCACAAATTACTCAGGACCAACTGAATATGGTGTTGAGTCTGGTTGTTATTTGGTTAATCCAGATGGAATAGAACCAGCGAATGATTCAAAGTGGTTTGATGGTAGTGCATCTTGGGCAAAGCTAGAAGAAGACTACATAAATAATTTTTCCAATCAATTAAAAGAATTGCACATTAAAAAACAAAATGGTAACTTAAAAAAAAATATTGCAGGAATAGAATTTTTTAAACAGAATACATGGGAAAGTGCTTGTAAAACAATAATTCGAGAAATTTCACAATGAAAATAAAAGTATCATTTCTTGTATGTGCAAGAGAAATAAATAAAGAGCCAGTCATTGCAATACAAAAAAATAAAGCTAATGATGAATTGCCAACATTTAATTTTGATAGAGAAGATTCAAATATAGATTTATTTGTTAAAGATAAATTTAAAGAATTAACTTCTTTTGATGCAAAATTTAAAAATATTGAAGGATGGGTAAACTTGTTTATTTGTGGAACAATGATTGACTTAGATTCTTCATCTATAGTTTATGCCTGTTATTTACAAGAGCCATTTGAAAAAGAAAATGTTGAATGGAAAACTATTTCTTCTGTTTTAGAAAATAAAATATTTGAAGATAAGTATACTCAAGAAGTCATATCTTGTTTTAACTATTTTTCGAGATAACATGATAAACGCAAAAATATATTTTGAATTAATTGACAATGAAATAAATTCAATAGTTCAAATTCCAGAAGACCTTACTGCTGAAGAGCAAATGATATTTGCAGATAGATTTTCAAATTTAATTGGGATGATACAAAGTGGAAATTTATTTCCATCTATATTTCAGTCAGTTGTAGAGGCTGGCATACTAACAGAACAAAAAGCATTATCTGAATTAATAATTAAAAAAATACTTGAAAGTTTTTCTGTCGATTCTGAAAAAACCCCCCTTGTTTCCCCTAGTGAAGCTTTTCTATTTAGAGAGACAAAATGATTGAATGCAGAGTGATTGCCGATTCTATAAGTGAGTCAAAAAAAAGAATAACTACTTTTGTTTGTACCTTCCCAAGATTCATACTTGCTGAGTTTAATACTCATAGAGTTTTCTCTAGAAATGCTGCTAGTTCTAGAGCTATACCTTCTAAAAAATTTATTGATCAAATAAGCAATCATCCAGCAATGCCAATTCATTGGGGTAAAGAACAATCTGGAATGCAAGCCAGATCTGAACTTTCACCTTCAGACATTCCTGTTGCCCAAGAAATTTGGCTTCAAGCTAGAGATAAAATGATACATTGTGCTAAAGAAATGATGTCTATAGGTGTTCATAAGCAAATAGTTAATAGACTTCTTGAGCCTTGGTTTAATGTTACTGTAATTCTTACAGCTACAGAATTTGACAATTTTTTAAAATTAAGAAGCCATAAAGATGCACAACCAGAAATACATGACCTTGCATCAAAAATAAAAGATTGTTTAAAAGAATCAACTCCAAAGGCTATAAACTTTGGCGATTGGCATATACCTTTTGGCGATAGATTTATTGACGAAAAACTTTCTATTGAACAAAAACTTAAAATTTGTGTGGCAAGATGTGCTAGGGTTAGCTATTTAAATTTTGATGGGGTAATAGATCACCAAAAAGATTATGATCTTCACGATATTCTTTCAAAAGAAGGTCATTGGAGTCCATTTGAACATTGTGCTTCACCATCTGTAAACCCTTGGGAATACTCTGGAAACTTTATGGGGTGGCATCAGTATAGGAAGTCATTTGAAAATGAACAAAAAAATATCTTGGCTTAAATGGGAAGACCCATTTTTTCCCAAGCAAGATTCATATTCTGCTGATGACAACGAAATACAATCACAGAAAGACAGTTTCTTTGATAAAGATAAAGACGAAGAACCAGACAGGCACATGAGAGTTATTCTTGGTCCTTATGGCACAATACCAATAAACGAAAACGCAATAACTAGCAAGCTTTACAAAATGTGGGTTGGACATTGCAATTTTGATATAACTAGAAACATTATGAAAATAATCGAGGAAGTTGAAGGCGTAGAAATATTGCGTATATGGACAAGATATAGATTTTGGATTGGTTTTGGCAATCTTTTTGATGATATTGAAATTCAAAAGAATATAGAGGAAGCAATAAGCCCAACTAAAAAAAGATCAAAAAATGTTTCAATCAATGCACTCTCAAAAGTTTTAAATAAAAAATACAAAAATTGGATTATATATTCTTTAAAAAATGGAGAAATAAAAACATTTGGCAGCGAACAACTTGACGATGTTTTAAATATTGAAATTCAAAATAAAGACTCTATAACACTTGCTTCCAGTTGGAGCAGTGACTACAATTAAACAATCGGTCTTTTTACTTTTCAAACAGGAGATTATTATGAGTGATGTTAGAACTGCAATTAGTCCAGAACAAGTTCAAAAAACAATGTCTATTGTTATTTCGACTTTAAAATTTGTTTCAACAATCATCCCAGGCGAAACAGACGATAGAATTGTTGATGTTGTTTCTAAACTTGCACAAGAACCTTGGGTTATTCCAGCGATTACATTCCTGATTAATAAATTTGACAACACAAAACCAATTACTTCCGAAGATTTTCTCCTTGCTATAAAAGTAGCAAAAAATGAGGCTTAATCATGTTTAAAAAAGCTATGTTCTTCTTATTAGTATTTTGCAATCTTACTTTTGCAGAAAACTTTATTGTTCCAGAACAAAAAATTGTTGGAGCAGAACTACCTATTCCTTTGGGTGAGCTTGTAGATTTATCTATAAGCCCAATTCAATCTGCACCGAAGTTTTTAGTTTCAACCACATATGCATGGAAGGTATTTGATGGATATACAGAAAAAAGAATTCGCAACTATGAGAATGGCGTTTTCTTTGGTTCTGGCATACAAGCAAAAAGGCTTAAGGTCATCGTTTCAATAACTCATCTGTACATAGTTAAAGACAATGAAAAGCTTTTAGAATCAGCTATTAGAACCAATTTTATTTCAGCAGATGTTTTTATTGGTGAAGAAGAACCTAGCACTCCAGTAGAACCAGAAGCTGAACCAGAATTTGGAGAATCGAAGTATCAGCTTTCTAAATTTGTTTATGATGGCGTTAAGAATAATATTAAGCTGTCAAAATCAGATAAGACAAAGCAATGTGCTGCTATTGCATCATCCTTTGATGGTATTGCTTCCGCTATTGCTGCTGGAACAATCACAACACTTGAAGAAATACTAAAGAAAACAGCAGAATCAAATAAATTTGCACTAACAAAATCTGGTGGAGATAGGGCAAAATGGGAACCTTTGTTTACAGATATACAAGAAAAGCTTTTTGATTTATATAAAACTGGTAAAATGCAAACAAAAGAAGATTTTGCTGCTGCGTGGAGAGAAATATCCTCTGGACTTAAATTAATAAAATAGGTGAAACATGTCTGAATTATCAAAACTTAGTGGTTGGGCAGGAAAAGATAATCCTTCGCTTGTTGAAAGTGAATTTAATCTAATTAAAGATGGTGGGTCATTTAGAGACTTTAATGTTTATGGCAAAAGCCAAGACACTAAAGGCAAAAAAATGATGCTATATGAAGTTGTTCGTAAAGTTCTTGGCAAAGATACTCCTAATTACGGACAAGAAATTGGTGATTGTGTTTCTTTTGGTGCTAAAAATGCAGTCGAATATTTAATGGCTACTGAAAAACTTATGAAAGGAGATAACGAAAAGTTTGAATTTGTATTTCCTCCGTATCTTTATGGAACAGGAAGAGTTCTTATTGGTCGTGGACAACTTAATGGTGAAGATGGTTCTCTCGGTAGCTGGATGGCAGATGCTGTTATTAAGTATGGTGTTCTTCGTAGTAATTTTGATGGTCTTCCTAAGTATGCTGGAAGCGTAGCTAAAAAATGGGGTGATACTCCTGGTCCAGACAAGAAATTTATTGAAGAAGGAACTAAGCATCCAGTAAAATCTGCTGCTCAAATTAAAAATTGGGATCAATTAGTAGAGGCTATTGTAAATGGTTACCCTTGCACAACCGCTAGTGATGTTGGCTATACGATGACACCAGCTAACGATGGTTTCCATCGTCAAACAGATAATTGGGGTCACCAAATGTGCTTTATAGGCGTTGATGATAGGGCTGATGATCCATATGCTATTATTGTTAACAGTTGGGCCGATGCTCACGGAGAACTTAAAGACTTTGATACTGGCGAAGTCCTTCCTATTGGCACTCTTAGAGTTAGAAAAAAAGATGCAGAAAAGCATCTTAGGGCTGGCGAAACCTTTGCCTATAGTAATTTTGACGGATTTCCAGAACAGTTGATAGATAAAAAGTTGTTTATGCTTATATAGGATTTAAAAATGTCTAAAACAATTACACCTGATTGGTCTAATTTTTTAAATAGATTAAATCAAAGCAAGTCATCTGATTTGAATTACGAGAACTTTTTAAATTGGCAAGTAATACGAGATACAATGTTTGTTTGTGATTCAAGTTTTCATTCTATCGAGTTAGAACATTTAAAAAAAACAAATGACTGGCAAAGATGGGAATCTGCAATACAAGAATCTCCAATTGGAAATCCCAAAAGAAGTAAATTATATCCTACTTCTAGTGAAAACTTAGTGCATCACGCTTATCATCTATCTTTTTTTGAAAACTCCACAAAATTAAAGATAAACGAATTTGATACAGTATTAGAATTTGGTGGTGGATACGGAAGTATGTGTAGACTTTTTAGAAATTTAAATTACGATAAAGATTATTACATATATGACATACCAGAATTTTTAGATCTTCAAAAAAACTATTTAGACAAATTAAACTTTGATTGTAATTATTTTTCTGGAGATGATTTAAATAAATTTAATTTTAAAGGTAAAAAGTTATTTATTGCTACATGGTCATTAAGTGAAAGTCCAAAAGATTTAATTAATGAAACACTAGAAAAAATAAAAAACTTTGATGCTTTTTTAATTTGTTTTCATAAAGATTATTCAAATGGGGATAATGTTAAATACTTTAATGATTTTGCACTCAAGAACAAAGAAGTATCTTTTACATTAACTCCAATATTTTTCTTGTCTGATAGTTACTATTTTATAGGTAAAAAAACAATTGAGGATTCAATATGACAGATAAATCTGAAGGTTTACAATATGGAAAACCAGACAAGGATGATCCAAGGAAAACTCCAGCAAAACCAGAAGAAAAAAAAGGGGGTTCTAAAAAAAACCCAAAAGACTCTGCAAATAAACCAAATAAAAGTATAGAGCTATCTAAAGAAACCGAAGATAAAATTAAAGCTTTAATGCAAAAACATAACGATAAAGATTCAGAATTTAAAGCTAACATGGGTCAATTAAAATCTGTTTTTAGAAGAGGTGCTGGAGCATTTTCTACTAGTCATGCACCAAACATGAATAGAACAGGATGGGGTTTGGCTAGGGTAAGAGCCTTTTTATATTTGCTTCGCAATAAAAGACCATCAAATCCAAATTATAAACAAGATAATGACCTGTTACCAGATGCTCATCCAAAAAGCACAAAAAAATCTTCAGCATCTTATCTGTACGAAGAAATTGAATATTCTGAATTTTTAAATTCTATTAAAGACATAATAGTTAAAAACAAAGAAAGAACTAAAGCCTTTTTAGATATTGAAAAGTATTTTACTAAATCTGCTGAAAGCTATGATGCCCCACAGTCAGCAAGAAATAACGCAAGAAAAGTTTTAGAATGGAAAGAAAAATACGGAAAAGAATGCAAAGGCATGACTGCTGTTGGTTGGGCAAGAGCTAGAGACTTGGCTGGAAATGCTATGCTGTCTGCCGATACAGTTAAAAGAATGTCTCAATTTAATAGACATGGATCTAATTATGAAAAAGCAAAATCTAAACCAGAATATAAAACTAAACCTTGGAGTATTCCAGCAGTGGTTGCATGGTTAGGGTGGGGTGGAACATCTGGTATTGAATGGGCAATGAGAACAAGTGAATCTATTTTAAAAAAGAAGAAGTAATAATGTTAAATCTAATTCTTTTTTTGTTGTTTGATCAGACTATAAGCAAAGAGCAATTTGTTTTAATAGAAAAAGATTCTATTTCATTTTCTAAGCTTATAGATCAATTATCAAAATCAAAACCAAAAATAGCATTACCAGTAACCATAAATGCAAACCGAGAAGAATGCTTTACTTGACGGAGAAGAAAATAATGCGGTCGCATAAAAAAATACAAGAAATATTAGAAAAATCAGAAACACTTAAAAAGTATGATTCTGTTGGTATTTTAACAATAATTATGATCGTTAGTCTTATATTTGAGGGCATAAAAATAATACAGTATTGTAAGTCATCTAAGGTAACGGCATTAATAATAAAAAAGGGCGGGCCAATTGTAAGAATGTTTATTAGAAAAAATCTATACAATAAAATAATCAAGGCAAATGTTCCAGAGAATGATGCTAGAATAATTTCTGACACAATAATTGAGCTTATACAGTCCTTATCTGTAAGCGAAATAATAAATCTTTTAGAGTTAGTTTATGCCGAATCCAAAAGTTAGTTGTTATTGCCCAACTTATGGAAGAACGAGTTCTTTAGAAGAAGCTATCTATAGTTTCTTAAATCAAGACTATGATGGTGAAAAAGAATTAATAATATTAAATGATCTTGAAGATCAAACACTTTTTTTTGATCATCCAGAAGTAAAAATAATAAACTCTAAAGAAAGAATAACCCCTCTTGGCAAAAAATATAACGAATGTATTTCACATTGTTCTGGAGAATACATTTTTGTTTGGGATGATGACGATATATTCCTTCCTTGGAAAATATCTTTTTCAATTAAAAACATAAATCAAAATAAAATATTTCATACTGGACAAGGTTTTTATGAAGAAGAAATAAAAAAGCTATCTCTTTCTACAAATTTATTTCACTCAAATTTATGTATGCATAAAGATTGTTGGGCAAAAACTAGCGGTTATCTTGAAGTAGATACAATAATATTAGATGTCAATCTTTTTAAAAAAATAAATAATTTATATGGGCAAAGCTCAAAAAAAATAAACGATGAAGAAATATTTTACATATACAGATGGTCAACCATAAAAAGTTATCATGGTTCATTTTATAAAGAAAATATAAGTTTAAAAACACAAGAAGTAGTAAAGCAAAAAATATTAAATAATTTAGAACCAATTGGTAACATTATACTTAAACCGCACTGGAAATATGATTATTTAGAAGCAAGAAACATTTGTTTGAAAAATAAAAAATAGACTATTGCCATATCAAAAAAAATAAGTAAGAATCTCTTCTGTCTTATCATTGTTGTGGGTGTATTTATATCCGCTGGTAATCGCCAGTATTACATACCTTTAGAGTTCCGCTTATCCTTGCGATCAGCAGGGAAGATGGGGTTTTTATGTCTATTAAAGAATTGCAAAAATATACGGCTGTTTCTAAGTACGCTAGATGGATAGAGTCTGAAAAAAGACGAGAAACTTGGGATGAAAGCGTAGATAGAATAAAAGACATGATGATTGAAGTTAATCCTTCCTTGCATAAAGATATTGAAAAATATTATGGGATGATTAAAAATCAAAAAATATTAGGTTCACAAAGAGCATTGCAGTTTGGCGGTAAGCCAATCCTTAAGCATAATGCAAGGATATTCAATTGTTCTGCTAGTTATTGCGATAGATTGAAGTTTTTTCAAGAGTGTTTTTACTTATTGCTGTGTGGGTCTGGAACTGGGTTTAGTGTACAAAAACATCATGTCGAGTTATTACCAAAGTTTTCATCCACTAGATTAGATCCAGAAACATGTTGCTATCAACATCTTATTCATAGAGTTGAAGATTCGATTGAAGGTTGGGCAGATGCTCTTGGCGTTCTTCTTTCTTCATACTTTGAAACCCCAATAAAAGAATTTGAAAAATACAAAGATATTGAAGTTGGATTTAGTTATGTAGACATAAGAGAAAAGGGTTCTCCTTTGGGTTGTGGTATAGGTAATGCTCCAGGCTATGAACCACTAGAAAAAGCTTTAGAAAACACTAGGGCTTTACTAAATAGATGTACTGCAAATGGGCAGACACAATTACGAACAATAGATGCATTTGATATAGTTATGTACGCTGCTGATGCTGTTATCTCTGGCGGTGTTCGTAGGTCTGCAACCATAGCTCTATTCTCTGCTGATGATGAATTGATGATTAATGCAAAAACTGGCGATTGGTACTTTACTAATCCACAAAGGGCTAGAGCAAACATCTCTGCATTACTCCACAGGAAAGATACCTCCAAAGAAGTATTTGAAAATCTCTTTAAGGCAACAAAAGAGTTTGGCGAACCCGGATTCTTCTTTGCTGATTATTATGATGTCTTATGCAATCCATGTTGTGAGATTTCATGGATAACTAGGCACTTTTATAAAAAGGGTAGTCCAGAACTGGCCGAAGCTTTGTCATTATATGAAGGACCAATAACGACAAAAGAGTCCTGCAAAGACGATATGCCAGAAGACGAAGTTGGTCTTTCTGGTTGGGGATTTTGCAATTTATCAACCATTAATGGAAAAACAATAACATCAGAAGAAGACTTCTATGAAAGATGTGCTGCTGCTGCCTTTATTGGCACATTGCAAGCATCTTTTACCAATTTCCCATACTTGGGTCATGTTACAGAACTTATCGCTCGTAAAGAGGCATTATTAGGCGTTTCAATTAATGGTATGCAGCATCACCCAAAAATACTATTAAATCCAGAAATTCAGCAGAAAGGTGCTGAAATAGTGAAGAATACAAATAAAAAGTATGCATCTGTTTTAAACATAAACCCTGCTGCTAGAACAACTTGTGTCAAACCAGAAGGCAATTCTGCTGCTCTATTAGGTTCGACATCAGGTATTCATCCAGATCATAGTGGTAGGTACTTCCGTATTGTCCAAGCTAATCAGCTTGAATCTCCTTATCAGTATTTTAAAAGCATTAATCCTCAAGCTTGTGAAGAGTCTGTATGGTCATCAAATAAAACAGATGACTGCATAAGGTTTTGTGTGCAAACCCAAAAGGGAACAGTGCTTAAGGAAGAAATAGATGCTATATCTATGTTAGATAATGTTGTATCTACCTATAAGAATTGGGTAGTGTCTGGTAAAAATCCAGAGCTTTGCATTAGAAAAGAACTAAATCATAATGTATCTAATACAATACATGTTCAAGATAATGAATGGGATAAAGTAAAAGACTACATTTATGATCATCGTGCAGATCTTGCTGGAATATCACTTATAGCTGCTACTGGAGATAAAGATTATAATCAAGCTCCATTCACAGCAGTTTATTCAATTGAAGAACAAATAAAAAATTGGGGTTTTGAAGCTACATCTACTGCTTATGAAATTTATCCAAAATTTTCTGAGTATAACTTTAACTCTTTATGGGATGCGTGTTCTTGTGTTCTTGGTTATTTTGAACCAAAAGACGAAAAACAAGAAGAGTGGAAAAAATTAATTAAAACATATTCTGATCAGTGTTTTAGTTCCAATACAAAGTATGCCACTTATGCACTTAAAGATGCTTACAATTTAGACTTATGGAATAAACTTATAGATAGTTATTCAGAAGTAAATTATTTAAATGTGTTGGAAGAAAAATCTACAATAAATATACAAGGCGAACTAGCTTGTGCTGGCGGTGCGTGTTTAGTATGATAAGAACCAGTTTGAAAAGATCAAAAAGGTGTTCTTGCAGGATTAAGAAATTGAAAAAGGAAAAAAGGAAAAATGCCAAAAAGAGGAACGCTTAAGGTATTTGGTGCTCCATTCAATACTGAGTATTCAAGCTGCTCAAATATTAAGCCAACATTATTTGATTGGACAAAAGAAGATTCAGATATAGAAGTCTTTATAGACTATTCTATAATGCAAGAATCATTTTCTATTCCAAAAAAACCATCTGTACTCAGAGTTGGCTGGTTATGTGAATCTACTACTATTTATGGAAATCTCTACGAACACATAAAATACAATTACAAACATATATTCTCTTCCTTAGACTTTATATTCACATCTGATAAGTATCTCTTATCATTAGATTCAAGGTTTAAATTTGCTTATTCTTGCAGCAACATACCTTGGACACCAAGAGAACTTTGGGGCATTTACCCAAAAACAAAAAAGTGCTCAATGATTTGTTCTAATAAAAAATCTTGCAAAGAACATCTATATAGACATGCTGTTGCTGAAATATATAAAGATAAAGTTGATATTTATGGTGGTGCTTTTAATTCTCCGTACACTGGAGAAAAATACGATAACTTTTACAGAAAAGAAAACGCATTAAAAGACTACATGTTTTCTATAGTAATACAAAATAATTTTAATTCTTATTTTTTTGCTGAATTGTTAACCGATTGTTTTGCATATGGAACTGTACCAATATATTTAGGAAGTTCAGAAATAGGAAGTTTTTTTGATGAAAAGGGAATAATACAATACCAAGGAGGATTTGATGTTGGTACTTTAAATGAGGAATTGTATAATAGCAAAATGGATGCAATAAATAATAATCTCGAAAAGATAAAATTAATGCCAATGTCTGATGACTATCTATATCAACAATGCACTAATATATATAGGGGTAATCATGAATGAGTCATTTCAAAATGGTGATGTTGTTTCTTTAAAATCTGGAAGTATGCCAATGACTGTTGTTAATACAAATAAAGAAACTGGTGAAATTTTAGTTGCTTATTTTGACTTAGATGCAAATGTTATGCGTGATGGTTTTCCACCAGAAGCACTTGAGTTTACTCATGATTCTTGGAAAATGAAGTATTGTGTTGATTTGCATGAAGATGACGATGACGAAGAAGAAAGTGGTTTTTGATATGCCAACCTATGAATACATATGTGAAAATTGCAACAACTCAACAGAAGAATTTCGTACTTTTGCACAAGGGCATTTAGAAAAATGTCCAACTTGCAAAAAAAATAAATTAATTCAAGTATTTTCTGGTGGAATAATTAGTTATGTCAAAGGTGGAGAAACATTGGGTCAAATAAGCGATCAAAATTTTAAAAGAGAAGGAGGAAAAATAAAAGAAAAGATTGCAAAGGAAAAAGAAGAAGCAGACAATAAGCTTCCTTGGTGGAGATCTGGAAAAATAAAAGGTCTTGAAAAGCAAGACAAAATATTAAATGTTGATAAGATCAAGAATATTAGGAAATATATAGACAAAGGAGAAAAAAAATGAGCAAGTTAAAACAAGAAGACGAAAAAGAAAAACCAAAAGAAGGTTTAATAGATGGGGGGCATGTAATTATAAAGTGTAGTAATTGCAATAAGCCATTAGTAGATGTTTTGATCGTAAAGCCAAACGAAAAAAAAAGTGACGGAACACCATTTATTTGGAAGTGTGTAGCAGAATGTTGTTATTGTAACGACAAAAGTTTTGTTACAGAAATAAAAGGAATATTTCGTGCTGCTGGATTTATTGTTGAAAACAAAGAAAATTCAGAACTTTATACTGAAATTACAAATTTAGATGATATTGTAATTGATGAAGATAATATTTTATTTAAAACATCTAGGAGAAAATAATGGAAATTTATGATGATCCAGAAATAAAATCATATGGATATGATAAAGATGCAAACGATATAGACCCTAACGAATCTTTTTGTTTGGCTAAAAAATCATTAGATATAATCAATAATACCTATTCATATTGGGTTAAGATGTGTCTTTCATCTTTTAGCCCAAGCAAATTATTTGATCCCGAAACAGACCTTGTTGAAGAGTTAAGAAGGTTTGACAACTATACTGGTAAAAACAAATATCATTACAGAAAAGTTAGTGAAGAATGTTTTAATCATTATATTTCATATCTTACAACAAAAAAAACATCTTTCATCAGAAATGCAGATAGGAGTGCCATAGCATGAAAAACAAGAAATTTGTTATTGACGAAGTTAAAGAGTTTTATATAAAATCAAACTCACACTTACAAACAATTGAATCTATAGCAGAAAAGGTTGGTGCTAAGATTGAAGATATTAAAGAACTGTATGATTCTTCAAAAACTAAAGCATCGAATGCATTTCAAATTCATAGTGGAACAGTTTCTATGACTGAAAAACAAGGCGTTGCAGATGATATGAGTGCTAAAAAAGATAATATTAACCATGAATTCTTAGATAGATATAAGAATACAAGGCATAAAATATGATTTGCACTAAAGAAGACGATTTTATTTTTGAAAAGCCTAGATGGATAGCTGTACTATCTGATGGTACAAAAGTTTATCAAGATGATGATAGGCCAAATTTAGAAATAAACTCTGCTTGGATTAGATTAAAAAAACACATAATTACTACTGGATTAAAGATTACAAAGCTTTACTTTCAGTTTAGATCTAATTTTTTTGAACCTTTTCCAGAAAACTCACAAGGTTATTATTTTTCAAATGGGGTTATTGGACAGTTGTCATCTGACTATTCCATAAATCTTTTTGTTTCTGGCGAAATAGTTGGCAATGTTGCACGAATAAAGAGTATAAAAGTTCCTGAGTTAATTGTAATAAATGAAGAAGATAGGATCTTAGAAAATCTTTCTATAGATCCAGTAATAATGAATGATTAATTATGGCAAAACAACGAAGTGATGATAGCAAATACGAATCCAGACATGGTGGTGGTTGGATTACTCCAGCACAATTCTTAGCTGAAGTTATGTGCGAAAGAACAGCCAAAGAAAACCTAGAAGAATTACCTATTAAGTTTTGGAACAAACCAAGATGGAAAAAGGAATTTTTCAAACAATTAAATTTAGCCAACACAATACTAAAAGATCATGATGCAGCAGTTGTGTCTAAGGCACTCAAATCAAAAGAAGGTAAAAAAATATTTTCATTGGGTGCTCCTTGGTTTAAGAAGTTGATTCTTTTAGAAGAAAAAAACTTTAAAGAAATTTCAAGCTTGACTGAATCAAAAGAAGCTGTAGAACTTCCAATTAGAAAAACCTTTCAGCAATCTAAATCTTTAATTAAAAGAATAAAGGAACTAGACAATGAGTGACAATCTTGAAAAAATTCTAAAAGAAGTAGATAAACAATATGGCAAAGGTGTTGCTATAAATGCTAACGATTTATTAGACGAGGAAAAACATGTAATACCTTTATCTCCAGCATTAAACTTGGGTTTGCATGGTGGAATACCAGAAGGTTCTTGGATCACATGCTCTGGACACCCAAAAAGCGGTAAAGAACAACCCATCTCTGCCATAGTTTATACGGCTAATGGACCAAGAAGAATTGGAGATATTACATATGGAGAAACAATTTGTTGTCCAAATGGAACGACATCTATGGTTTGTGGTATTTACCCACAAGGAGTAAAAGATGTTTATACAGTAACATTTTCAGATGGTTCAACAGCGGAATGTGGCGAAAATCATCTGTGGAATATAAAAACTAGAGAACAAAAATCTTATAAAACTGTAATGTTAAAAGATTTCATGAGCAAAATACACATAGGAAAAAGCACTAAAGCTAAATATTCAATACCAATAACAGCACCAGTAAAGTTTAATTCAATTAAAGTTCCAATAAATCCATTTGTATTTGGTGCTTTACTTACTGTTGGATTTTTTAACAAAAAAATTACTGCACTAATTGAAAACGAAAATCTACTTAATCGCATTTGCGATTTAATGAATGGAACTGGAATATCTTACACAAAAGAAGAAAGTCAATTAACAATAAATGTGCATAGTGAATTAAGAGAATTAGGTCTTTTAGGAAGAAAAACATCTCAAAAATTTATACCTCCAAACTATTTATATAATTCGATAGAAAACAGAATGTCTTTATTGCAGGGAATACTCAGCTTTGCACATATAACAAAAACAGAAACCCCAATTCTTACAGTATCATCAAAGCAATTTGCTGAAGACTTTAGGCTATTAGTTCAGTCTCTAGGTGGAATATGCTTAATATCTATGCACAAAAATAACGAAGAAAATTTTATTTATTATTGTTCTATTATAATCAAGAACAAAAAGAAATTGTTTGAATTTAAAAAGGAAAAATTTAAAAAGAAAGATGTAAAAAATAACATATCTAGAAAAATAATATCCGTAGTAAAAACAAGAAGAGAACAAAGTGTTTGTATTTCAGTTAGAGATAAAAGCGGTTTGTATTTAACAGACAATTTTGTTGTAACTCATAATACGCTTACATCACTATCTTTTGCTGCCCAATGTCAAAAACCAGAGAATGGTTCTAGACATGTGTACTATCTAAACATTGAGGGTAGATTAAAGCCTATGAATCTAAGGGGCATAGCTGGCTTAGATTTGAATAAGATGACAATCTATAGATCTACTCAAGATAAGATTCTTACAGCAAAGGACTACCTAAATCTGGCCTTTAAAGCTATCAATACACACCCAGGAAGTTTGATCATTATAGATAGTGTTTCTGCTCTATGTGATGAGAAGGAGATGGATCAAGGTATTGGCTATGAGAATAGAGGGGCTGGCAATAAGCTTTTTGCTGGATTTTGTAGGCAAGCAGCAAATATAGTGCCTGTTCAAAACTGTATGGTTTGGGCAATTATGCATTTAACACAATCTCAAGGTATGTATGGTGGTTATACAGAAAAGGGTTCTAGAACATTGCAATACCAAGCAGATGTTCAAATGAGAGTAAAGTCTGATAAGCCTTGGACTGTTGGTGGGGAAGGAAAAGACAAGCAGATTGGCCAGCAAGTACATTGGCTAATTGAATCTTGTTCTTTGGGATCGCCAGGAATGGAAGTAGATAGTTATATAAGATATGGTATTGGAATAGATAATACATACGAGGCAATCAACTTAGGTTGTCAGCTTGGACTTATAAACAAAGCTGGTGCTTGGATGACATTAGATTTTATGGAAAGACATTTAAAGCTATTAAAGGCTGAAGCTTGGGATGATGCCACTATAAAATTAGTTAAAACTCAAGGGGCAGAAAAAATGTATAAATTATTGTTGGAAAATCCTAAGTGGATTGCTGCATTAGAAAAAGAAATTAAGGCTATTATATCGTGAAAGTAATAGGACTTGATGGTAAAACTTACTCTTGGACTTCTGGTAATGTTCCAGATCATGATGATTCTAAACCTAGATCTTCATTGCATTTATTAGCTAGATCTATACTTAAAGCAATGTATCCAATGGACAGAATCTTAGAAGAAGCAACTTTGCCGGGTTCTGGAGGTTTAGCAGCAGATTTTTGGTTGCCATTGAGAAAAACAATAATTGAAGTTCATGGAGAACAACACTACAAATTTATACCGTTTTTTCATAATACGATGTTAAACTTTTATCATTCCAAAAAAAATGATAAGAATAAAATAGAGTGGTGTGAAAAAAATAACATTTACCTTATAGAGTTACCATTCAATGAATCAGAACAACAATGGCGAAAAAGAATTGAAGGTTAGTGAAGAGGAAAAATTTGATTCTCTTTTAGATAGCTATGAAAATTCAATAGGGTTATCCTCAATCCCTAAAGATTTAGAATTTACTTGTATAAAATACTTATATCTTTCTCAAGAAGAATTAAAAAAAATGTCTTCTGAAGATTGTGCAGAAGCGTGTGTTCTATTAAATAGTTTTTCTTTTCACTTATCTAGAGTGCTTAACAGAGAAAAAGCAAAATTAAGATGGTGCAACGAGAAGATTCTAAAGGCTATTTCTTCTAAGCTTACAGACTATAGATACTTTTCTCCAGATGAAAGAATGGCATTATCAGTCAAAGATGATGACTATGCACAAAAAGTAAAAATGCTTGCAGTAAAGATACAAGCAAGGATAGACAGGACAGAATATTTACCTATAAGAGTAGAGAAGGTTTCTGATACATTTTCTAATCTTTCTTATAACAAAAGGAAAAACAATGAGCGTAATATCTAAGTTAAAAGAAGCAATACTTAAAAATGATTGGGTATTAGTGGATGAGGTATTGCAAGATTTGGCTGGTGTTGTAGCACTTAACAATAAAAAAGAAAAAGTAGTTGAAGAAAAAAAACAGGTTCTTGTTGAAACAATTAAAAATGACGATATTGAATTGAATAAATTCATGGTGAATACGAATAATACTACAGCAAAGACAAAAGAATCAGTTGCTAGGCCAGTATTTCAAAACAAATTTGTAGACGATCAAACTTTAGAGTGTTCTTTTATTGAAGAGCAATCTAAAGAGTTACAACCTAAGAAATACAGAAGGCCAGTAGATGAATCTTCTGGATTTCAAAGCGTTAATTGTACAAAATGTTCCAATTCTATGGAAATAACTTCAGAGGAATATGCTTTTAAATCTAGAGATAGTGAATCTTCTGGATTTATATGTGTTCCTTGCATGAAGAAAGCGGTGAGAAGATGATAGATGTTGGTGCAGAAAGGGTAGTCTTAGCTGGACTTTTTCAGAAAGGCTATGACTGTTTTATTGAAGTTGCAGATATTATCGATGAAAACTGTTTTTCTAGTGATGACAATGCTGCTATATTTAAATGTTTTTCAAAAATTATTACTGATAAGAGTTCAAGAGTAGATATACCAACAGTTATTTCTACTGCCGAATCTTTAAACCTGTCACAGTTTTTTAAGACATCAGAACAAGCAAAGTATTTAAGATCGCTAACTAGTTTTCCAGTTGAGTTAGTTAATGCTAGAAAAAGTGCAGCAAAACTTAAGAAATTGAGCATTGCAAAAAACCTATCTTTAAATCTAATCAATGGTGCAAACACACTTGAAAATATTACTGGTGATGAGCCTATAAGCCATATAATTTCTATTGCAGAATCATGTGTTTTAGATGCAACATTTAAGATTTCAAATTCTGAAGATCCTAACCCAAAACTAATGAGCGATGGTATAGAAGAATATGTTGAGTATTTAGAGTCAAATCCAATTTCGCAATTGGGTATTTCCTCTGGATTCAAAGCATATGATATGGCTATTGGGGGTGGGTTTAGGCCAGGAACAGTCAATCTAATCGGTGCTAGAATGAAAACTGGCAAAAGCTTTTTTGCTGACAATGTAGGTATTAGCGTATCATCAAATAACATTCCAGTCTTAATGCTTGATACAGAAATGACAGAGAAAGATCATTGGCATAGAATATTAGCTTGTATATCTGGAGTCAAAATAGAAGAAATTGAAAGCGGATTGTTTTCAAAAGATACTTCAAAAAGAAACAACATTAAAAAGGCTATTGAAAAAATCAAATTGATGCCATTTCAATACAAATCTATTGCAGGAAAAAGCTTTGATGAAGTTATAAGTATGGCTAGAAGATGGGTGATTAAAGATGTTGGACTTGATGATTCTGGAAAAGCAAACCCATGTTTAATCATATATGACTATATAAAGTTGATGGATGATTCTGCTATTGGTAAAAATATGGCAGAATATCAAGCACTTGGCTTTTTAATGACAAACCTACATAACTTCATGGTTCAATATAATGCTTCATGTTTAGCGTTTACTCAGCTAAATAGGGATGGGATCAATCGTGAAGATACTGATGTAGCATCTGGTTCTGATAGAATACTTTGGCTTTGTTCAAACTTTTCAATCTACAAAAGGAAAAGTGAAGAGGAAATGGCAGATGAAGGATTTTCACAAGACAAGATTAGATATAACTTGAAATTAGTTCCTGTTGTTGCAAGACATGGCAAAGGAATGGATCAGGGGGATTATATAAATATAATTGCTAATTATGAATTTGGAAAAATAGAAGAAGGTCCAACTAGAAGTCAAATTTTTAAATCTCAGTCTACAAGGCAGAATAGTGGTTTTGTAGTGGAAGGATTACCAGATGAAATCGAAGTCAACTGAACTAAGTAAGAATGAATATTTAAATGCTGTAATATGCGAAAGAATAGAATTTCTTATGGATTATTTTAATATTCAATATAAAACAGTTTCAGATTCAATAATTTGTGCTTGTCCAGTTCATGGTGGAGACAATAGAACAGCAGTAAATCTTTTTATGTCTGGACACACAAGAGTTGGCAATTGGGTTTGTTATACACATCATTGCGAAAATACATTTATAAATACATCTATAGGATTTTTTCGTGGAGTAATGAGTAATAAAAAATATGGTTGGTCAAAAATTGGAGATAAAACAGTTAGTTTTTCAGATACAATTGCTTCTCTTTGCGGATTATTAAAATTGGATCTTTCTGACATAAAAGATACTGTTAGTTCTCATGCTTTTGATAAACACGCACATTTATTTACTCCTTCTAAAAAAGGGAAAGAATTCTTATACACTAAAAAAGTTGTAAGAGAAAGACTTGATATACCATCAAAATACTTTGTATCTAGAGGCTATTCTGCACATATATTAGATATGTATGACATTGGGGAATCAAAATCAGACAATAGATTCTTTAGGAAAAGAGCAGTAGTTCCAGTATATGATTCAGACAATAAAACAATTGTAGGTTTTACTGGAAGAACAATACTTGATAAATGCATTAAATGTAATGACTATCATGAAAATGAAAGCTGTGATCCACAAAATGTTATTAGTAAATGGATTCACAATAAAGGATTCTCAAAAAAGAACTACCTTTATAATTTTGGCAATGCTAAAGATGAGATTAAAAAAACTGGAATAGTTATATTGGTCGAAGGTCCAGCAGATGTGTGGAAATTTGTCGAGAACGGAATACATAATGTTGTTGCTGTTTTTGGATCTTCGCTTACAGATACACAACAAGTTTTACTTGAATCATCTGGTGCTACTACATTAATATTGCTTTTTGACTCAGATAAAGCTGGCAATAATGCTTCTAATAAATTAAATTCATCTCTTTCCAGAATGTTTAAAATAATAATTCCATCTTTGCCAGATGGGATTAAAGACCCAGGCGATCTTAGCAGCGAGCAAATAAATATGATAATTAAACCCTTGATTGAAAAGAACTCGTATTAATGACAATTCAAAGACTAATAGGTTTTTCTGGAAGAAAAGGTTCTGGTAAGGATACCTTGGCTGGATTTCTTTCATTTAATTCCGTTGATCTTTTTGGTTGTAATTCATGCATATTTTCTTTTGCTCAAACAATGAAATCATTAGCAATTAACTTTTTTGGATTAAAGCACAAACAGGTCTTCGGATCTTTAGAAGACAAAAACTCACTTACAAGTTATTTATGGGAAGACTTGCCTCATTATAGTGAAATAAAATCTAGTCGTTTAAATCCACCAATAGGACAAATGACAGCTAGAGAATTTCTACAAGAGTTTGGAACTGGAATAGCCAGAAAAATGAATAAATCAATACATATTAACGCTTGTTTTAATATGATAAGCAAAGAAAACTGCCCATTAAATTTTATTACTGATGCAAGGTTTGAAAATGAAATTGATAGCATTAAAGATGCTGGTGGCATAGTTATTAGGCTAACAAGAAGCACAGATAATGATAGCCACATAAGTGAAAACGAAATAGATAAATGTGCAAGCAAATTTGACATTATTTTAAATAATGAAAATATGTCTAAAGAAGAACAGCAATTTGAACTTATCAGAAAACTAAAACAAATAAACTGGATTAAAAATGATCATAACTTATCTAAGGTCTAGTTCTGTAAGTTCTTACGCATGGTGTCAACATAAGTACTGGCTAACTTACAACTTAGGCTTTCAAGATGATTCCAATAAAAAAGCGGAAAAGGGCAATGTTGTTCATAAAGCATTAGAATTGTTGGCAAATAAAAAGCTTTGCCTACAAAACGAAACATCTACATTTACAGATAGTGAATTAAAAGAAACTTTTTCCACAATAGATATTTCTCCAGAAAGTGCCATACTGTCTGCTTTTAATCATTATAAAAACAAAAGCATTCATGAGTGGGATGATAAGGATCTAAAGGAATGCTCTAAATGGACTTGGGATACACTATTATTTAACAATGGTATGTTTTCACCTTTATCTAGAAAGATTGAGCAACCAGAGCAGTATTTTGATATAGAGATTGAAGAACCTTGGGCTAAATACGAATACTATTTAGATGATGGTACTGTTATGTCTGGAAATCTTAGAATTAAAGGAACAATGGACTTAATAACTAGAGTAGACAAAAAAACAATAGAGTACATAGACTGGAAAACAGGAGAAAGAAAAAACTGGGCAACTGGAAAGGAAAAAAACTATGATGACTTTTATAAAGACTTTCAATTAAGACTTTATCATTACGCATTAAACAAACTTTATCCAGATGAAGAAAATATAATTATTACTATTTTTTTTAATAAAGCTGGTGGTCCTTTTACATTGTGTTTTCATAAAGAAGATATAAAAACAACAATTGAAATGATTAGGTATGAATTTGAAAAAATAAAGTCTTGTCATTTTCCATCGAGAATTATAGATTATGGTAAAGATAGATGGAAATGTGAGAAGCTTTGTAGGTTTCATAAAGAAAAATATGAAGATACAGATATTTCTGTCTGTGACTTTATGAATAAAGAACTTATACAATTGGGCATGAATGTTGCGTATACTAAATATGCCAATAAAAAAACAGTTGTTTCTTATGGCGATGGTGGTGGTCAATCTAACAGGGAGAATAATGATGTCAAAAAGTAAAAAGTGGATAGAAGCTATTTTTGAAAAATCAAAACAGACAACGACTTCTACAACATTTAGTCCAGAAAATTCTCCTACAGACCAAGATTATCCAAATTATAATGAGGAAGGGGAATTAATTGTTTCAAAAGAACCAGAGTATCTTCCAAAGTACAATGGTGAGAAAGTTTTGGTCTTTAGAAAAGAATTGTTAACTGAAGACTTATCGTTTCAAGGAATGCTAACTGGAGAAAAAGCTTCTAGCATTAAAAATAAGATCCTTGCTCCAGAAAATTTATTTTATATAGACAGAGATATTGCAGAAAATAACCAGAATTATAAACAAGTAATTCCTTATTGTATTTTTACAAAAAATGATCAATTGTTTATGTATCAAAGATCAAAGCATGGTTCTGAAAATAGGCTTCATGATCTATGGTCTGTTGGCGTTGGTGGACATGTTAATCCTTGCGATGGGAACAACATTGAAACAATAGGCAATGCTTGCAAAAGAGAAATAGAAGAAGAAGTTCAGTTTTCAGATCCTCATTCTGTAAGATTGGTTGGTGTTATAAATGACGATTCGTCTACAGTTAATGCTGTTCATTTTGGTGTTGTTTTTCATGTTCATTTAAAAGATGGAACTTCGCTTAATCCAATTGATAAAGCTCTTGCAAATGGCGAATTTAGACACACAAAAACAACAGTAATATCAGATATAAACTGGGAAGATTGGTCAGTGCATGTAATTAGGAACTACTTAAGAAATTAATTAATTGAAAAAAATTTAAGGATTGAACATGAATTGGATACCATTGCATTGTCATACTCATTATAGTTTATTGGATGGATTAAGTAAGCCAGATCTTTTAGCAAAAAGATGCAAAGAGCTTGGATATACTTCATGTGCTATAACTGATCATGGAACTATATCTGGTGCTATTTCTTTTTCTAAAGCTTGTATTTCACAAGGTATAAAGCCAATTATTGGTTGTGAATTTTATATTTGTAAAAAACCAGCGATAGAACAAAATAAAGAAAACTCAAGTTTGACCCATCTATGCGTTATTGCTAAGAATTTAAATGGATGGAAAAACTTAATTAATCTATCTTCTTTAGCCAATTCTTTAGATTATTTTTATTATAAACCAAGATTAAACTTAAATGACTTTAAAGGAGTTTGCGGTGATCTAATTGCTTTCTCTGGTCACCCAGGAACCGATTTGGCAAACTGCTTATTTGAGGATTATAAAGAAGCATACAAAAGAACCGATTATGATGAAATAAAAGAAATGCTTAAGCCTAATTGGTTGAATGAAGCTGGAAACATTTGTTCGGAGTATACAGACATATTTGGGGCAGACAATTTTTTTGTAGAAATACAATTGTTTGATAGTTCTAATTTAGTTGCATCAAAAGTTATTGCGGAATGCTTGAGAGAACTTTGTGCTAAAACTGGAATTAAAAAAATAGCAACTCCAGATGTTCATTATGTTATGCCAGAAGATGCCCCTGATCAAAGGGTTTTGTTGTGTTCTTCAATGGAAACAACTTTAAAAAATGTAAATAGCAAATTAGAAAATAACGAAGAATTTGGACTTTCCGTATTCTTTAAATCAAATAGATACTATCTTCCAACAATTGAAGAGATATCTAGCTTTCATGAAGAAGATGAAATAAGTAATTGCTGTTTAATTGATAGTTTATGTGAAAGTTATTCACTTATAAAACAACCAGCCATACCAAACTTTGCTTGTCCAGATGGGCTTTCTCAGATCCTTTATTTGAGGAAGTTATGCAGAGATGGGTGGAATAGGCGTTTTTCTGAAATAAAGCCAAAAACAGATGAATACAAGGAATATACAGAGAGAATAAAGCATGAGCTTGAAGTTATAGATACTTCGGGTTTAGCTGGATACTTTTTAATTGTGCAGGACTATTGCAATTGGGCAAAGTCTAAGGGTTGGATTATGGGTAGAGGTAGGGGTTCTGGTGCTGGATGCATGATATCCTACCTTTTAGGAATAACAGAAGTAGATCCAATTAAACATTCTCTTATATTTGAAAGATTTTATAATGCAGGAAGAAACTCTGCTGGTCGTATAAGTTTGCCAGATATTGACTGTGACTTTCCAATTACAAAGCGTGATAAGGTAATAGAATATATAAAGCAAAAGTATGGAAGTACCAATGTTTGTCAAATGATAACATTTAGTCGTATGCAGGGTCGTGGATCACTCAAAGATGTTCTTAGAGTTCACGGCTTTTCTTTTGAGGAAAGCAACAATGTAACAAAATATATTCCAGATGAATCAGAGATATCTGAACAGCTACAAGATATGAAAGATGAAGATGGAGATTCTTCAATAATAAGGTGGGCGTTAGAGAATATTCCTGATAGATTATCTGAGTATTGCAAGATTGAAAAGGATGGAACTTACTCTGGAAGATTAGCAAAGGAATTTGCACAAGCAATAAGATTAGAAGGAACAAAAAGGAGTCAAGGTAAACATGCTGCTGGTATAGTTATTAGCAATATTCCATTATCAGAAGTATGCCCAATGACATTTGATAAAAAAACAAAACAAATGATAGCTGGTCTGGAAATGTCAGATTTAGAATCAATTGGTATGGTTAAGTTTGACATACTTGGAGTTGCAGTTTTAGATAAGATAATGGGTTGTATAAATATTTTAAAGGGGAAACCAAATGAATGACAACTCTCTTGAAATATCTATAATAAGCAAATTAGTAGTTCAGCAAACAGCCTTGTTGGATGCTTTATCTGATTGTTCTTCTTTAAAGAAAGACCTTGTTAAACAGGCTAATAAACTATTAAAAGCGATAACAATTCAAAATGGAGGAATATTATTTATAGATAAGGATTTTTTAGATTCAGCAGAAGATGCGGAAGTTGAACTTAAAATACAGCAAAATGATGATGGATCAATAGAACTAACTATTAAAGGAGAAGAAGACGATGAAGAGTAATACGATTATTGTTTTTGATTTTGAAACAGGATCTTTAGATACAAATACTTGTGAAGTTATTCAAATTGCTGCAAAGGCAATAAATAGGAAAACTCTTCAACCAATAGAAGGTGCGGTATTTAATAGTCTTGTAAAACCTAGAGACTTTAATAACTTACAAGAAGCAGCACTAGCAGTAAACAAAAAGACAAGAGAAGAACTTCAGCTTGCACCTAATCTTGATGTTGTTTGGAGTAGATTTATTGATTTTATATCTACTTTTGCAGTTGGTAAAAGTAATATATTAGCCCCTGTTCCAGCAGGAAAAAACATTAGATTTTTTGATATGCCGATTTTTCAAAGAGTCTGTATTGAATTAGGATATGTTCAGCCAAATGCCACACAATCTTTCTTTAATAAAAGAAGCATGTTTGATCTAGATGAAATGATGCTGCTTTGGTTTGAAAATTCAGATGATATGCCTAATATGAAAATGGATACCATTAGAGATCATTTTGGAATGTCAAAGGCTAATGCTCATGATGCACTAGTTGATGTTGAGCAAACAGCAGACTTAATCACATACTTCTTAAAACTACATAGATCAATATACCCAAAAGTTAAATTTAAAGACTCATTTAAGAAATAATAATATGACAAAAACATACAAGTTTTCATGCGGTTGTAGTTTTCCAATAATTGGAGATCCTTTAACCAAAAATTCTTTGCCTCTAATGGAAGTAGACCCAACCAATCTACCTTCTTGCGATATTGCTTGGGATATATTTTCTAGAGGCGATACAAAAGGAATTTTTCAATTAGAGTCAGATCTTGGAAAACAGTGGTCTAAGAAATTAAGACCAAAGACTGTTGAACATTTAACTGCTCTTGGAGCACTGATAAGGCCAGGAGCTTTGCGTTCTGTTGACGATAAGGGCGTTAGTATGACCGCACATTATTGTCGTATTGTAAATGGAGAAGAACAGATTTCATCTTATCATCCTATTGTTGATGAAGCACTTAAATCAACATACGGATCGCTTGTTTTCCAAGAACAGGCAATGGAACTTTCTAGGGTTATCGCTGGATTCACTTTACAAGAGGCAGATATGCTTCGTAAAGCAATGGGAAAGAAATCATCTAGCGAAATGGCAAAATGTAAAAAGATGTTTATTGAGGGTGCTAAAAAAATAGAGGTTGTTTCAGAAGATCAAGCCGAAGAAATATTTGGATGGATTGAACAGAGTCAAAAATATTCCTTTAATCGCAGTCACAGTTGTTGTTATGGTTTAATTGGATATGATACCGCTTATTTAAAGAGTCACTTTCCAGTTCAATTCTTTACTAGCTGGCTTTATTTTGCTAAAGACAAGGCAGATAGCCAACTTGAAATATCAGATCTAATTGAAGATGCAAAAAAATTTAACATAATTGTTGAGCCTCCAGATTTAATGATGCTAAATAGCAATTTCTATACTGATGGAATATCAATTTGGTTTGGTATTACTGATGTAAAAGGAATTGGCCAATCTCAATTTGAAAAAATTAAGCTCGCTATAAATAATTATGGCAAAAGCATAGATTCTTGGGAAGAATTTGTTGTTAAATGTTCTGATGAAATGCCAAAATCAAGTATTGAAAAATTAATTGCTGTTAATGGACTAAGAAAATTTGGAAGCAAAAGGAAGGTTCTTCTTGCAGAATTTAATGCTTGGTGTGAATTAACAGATAAAGAAAGAGAATGGATAAAAGCCAATGCTGAAATCACTAACATATCAGATATGATTTTAAACTCAGCAAACACAAAAAAAGAAGGTGGTTGTTGTTCCTCAGTCAAAAGAGTTGAGGTTTTAAAAAGCATTGCCTCTATGATTAAAAATCCTCCTTCTCCATTAATAGATATTCCAAGTTGGGTTTGTTGGATTGAAAAGGACTCTTTAGGGATTTCTTTAACATATAATGCTACAGATTCCTGCGATACAAGTAGTTCAAATACTACATGCAAAGAATACTTAGATGGAAAGAATGGTTATATGGTTTTTGGTGTTGAAGTAAGAAGGTCTAAAGAAGTACTTACAAAAGCTGGAAAAACACCGGGATCTAGAATGGCATTTTTATCAATATCTGATGCTACTGGAAAAATAGATGATGTTATCTGTTTTCCAAACTCGTACAAAGATTTTGCTTCTTTGTTAAAAGAGGGTAATACAGTCTTGATTCAAGGTGAACGAGACAAAAAAAGTGACTCTCTTTTAGTTAAAACTGTTGTTCAAATTTAGGAGATAGAAATGAATATTTGTTCTTTCCTTGGCAAGCTAACTAGAGAACCAGAACTTATAAAATTAAACAACGGAAAATCTGTTGTTAACTTTTGTATTTCGGTTAGAAACCCATCTAAAAATCAAGAAAAACCAGAAATGACTTTTATTGATTGTGTTGCTTGGGAAAAAACTGCTGATTTGATTGGTAAGTATTTTAAAAAAGGTTCTAGAATTTTGGTGCATACTTCTGCTAAAACAGAAAGTTGGGTAGATAAAGAAAATGGCAAAAACAGGCATAAAATTAAATTTATAGTTCAAAAATTTTGGTATGTAGATCAGAAATCAAACGATGAAGAAGAACAAACGGAAGTATTTGTAGAAGAAGAAGATTTTGGCAATCAAATACTATAGGAATTAAAATGTCAAAAAAACGAATACTCCTGTGCGGTGAAGCTACATTTATAAACTCTGGATATGCCAACTATGGTTGCCAGATTATGAATAGGCTTTATCAAACAGGAGAATTTGAATTGGCAGAAATAGGGTGTTTTGGTAAAGATCATTCATCAGTTCCAAAACCACCTTGGAAAATATACTATCCAAAGGAAGATAATGGGGCTGGAAGATTCGGATCTTCTATTTTTGAAGATGTTCTTCTGGAATTTAAACCAGATGTAGTATGGTCTTTTAGAGATCCTTGGATTGATGATTTTATTGGAGATTCGCCTTACAAGAGACATTTTCATTGGGCTTATATGCCAACCATTGATTCTATTCCACTAGATCCAGAATGGATATACACATTAACTAAGGCAGATTCCATATTTACATATTCAGATTGGGCATTAGATATACTTAAAGAAAATTACCCAAATTTAAATTTAATTTCTTCTGCATCTCCAGCAGCAGACGAAGTATTTACAATGATTAAAGACAAGAAAGAATTTAAAAAATCTCATGGCTTAGATCCAGACTGTTTAATAATCGGTTCTGTTATGAGAAATCAAAAAAGAAAACTTATTCCAGATCTTTTTGATGCATTTGAAATGTTGTTGGATCAAGCACCAAAAGAGATATCTTCAAAATTAATTCTATATATGCACACTACTTATCCAGATGTTGGTTGGGATATACCAAAATTAATAGCAGAAAGACCAAAAATATCAAAAAAATTATTCTTTACATATAGTTGTAGAGTTTGTTTTAACATATCAATATCAAATTTTAATGGTGCAATTATACAATGCAATCATTGCAAAAAAACATCTTCTTTGTTTCCTAATACAAGTTCTGGTGCAAAAAGAGACTCTATGGCAATGGTGTATAATCTAATGGATCTATATGTTCAGTATTCTTGTGCAGAAGGGTTTGGAATGCCATTAGTTGAAGCAGCTTCTTGTGGAGTTCCTATTTGTGCTACAGATTATAGTGCCATGTACGATATAGTTAGAAAACTTGATGGTTTTCCAATAAAGGTACAGAGAATGCATTATGAGGTTGAAACACATAGAAAGTTTGCACTACCAGACAATCAAAATTTTGTAGATATTTGTATTAAATATTTTAAACAGCCAGAATCAGTAAGAAAGTTTAAGTCTAATAAAACATTAAATTTAGCAAAAGAAAAATATAGTTATGATGCTGTTTCAGAAAAGTTAAAAAATCACTTTTTATCTATACCAAGCTCAAATACATGGAATGAACCAAAAAGGTATATGAGTATATCTTCACAAATATTATTTGAAAATAATTCAGATTTTTTAAAACAGTTGCTAAAATGTTTTAATGATGATTTTTCTCTTTTGTTTTCAAAGTTTTTAAAAAAAATGAATTACAACATGTCTTCTAAAGAAGATGTATGCAAGGAAGTAGAAAAAATAGTATCTAAATATAACCATTATGAATCTATAAGGAACTAGAATGAAAGTTCTTTACATTGGAAATTACAGAGATGGAACTGGATATGGTCAAGCTGCTGAAGATTATATATTATCTTTAGATTCAGTTGGCGTAAATGTTGTTTGTAGACCATTGAAGTTCAATGAATTAAATCACACGCCACACAAAAGAGTAGAAGAGTTAGAAAAAAAATCGATAGATAATTGTAATGTTGTTATTCAACACACTCTTCCAACTCATATGCAATATGATTCAAATTTTGATTTAAATATAGCACTTTTTGCTCATGAAACATCTTCATTTAGAATGGCTGGCTGGCAAAACCATTTAAATAATATGGATTGTTGTGTTGTTATAAATAATGAAATGATTGAATCATGCAGAAATAGTGGAGTAAAAGTTCCAATATATGTTGTTCCTCATGCTAGAGATTTTTCTATTTATACTGAAAAATTTGAAAAGTTAAAACAGATAGAAGACAATACTTTTAAAAATGATTTTATCTTTTATACTATTGGAGAACAGAAAAGAAGAAAGAATTTATCGTCATTATTAAAAGCATATTTTTTAGAGTTTTCAAGAGATGAAAATGTTTGCTTAATAGTAAAAACAAATCACGATGACAAAGAAGACTTTGTTAAATACTGCAATTCTATTTCCTCTGGACTTAATGTCAAAAGACCACCTAGAGTATTTTGTATAAAAGAAAGATTATCAAATAACGCTATATATAAACTGCATAATTCATGCGATGCTTTTGTACAAGCATCTTATGGTGAAGCTTGGAGTATACCAGCATTTGATGCAATGGGTTTTGGAAAGACACCTATTGTAACTAATTGCTCTGGTTACAAAGACTATTTGAATGACAATGTTGGATGGATGGTTGATTGCCATAAGGAATTTGTTTTCGGTCAAGAAAGGATTCTTAATGGCATTTACGATGGTTCTGAATATTGGTGGTCAATTGATATTCATGACTTAAGAAGGAAGATGAGAGATTGTTATTCGATGGAGGATATCAGAAAATCTAAGGCTACTTCTGCTTTAGATCGTGCCTACGAATTCTCCCACGAAAAAGTGGGTTTAAAATTTTTAAAGGTGATCAAACATGCCTCCAAAAAAGAAAAAACAAACTTGGGTAGACATTGCAAACTATAAAGAAGAACCAACAGAACTTTCTTGGAAGGAAGAAAGAGATAAGTCAGTTGAAGAAGAAAAGACGAATCAAATAAAAGGAAAAACAAAAAATCAAGATATTTATATAGAAGCAATTGAAAAACACACGCTTACAATATGTTCTGGTCCTGCTGGTGCAGGGAAAACATTTATAGCTTGTGGTGTTGCTGCTGGATTGTTGATGCAGAAAAAAATAGAAAAAATTATTATAGCTAGACCATTAATTGAATGCGGGCAAAAGATTGGTGCTTTTCCAGGCGATTTAAAAGAAAAAACTGAACCTTTTATGGTTGCCATGCTTGAGGCAATCGGTAATTTTGTAACAAAAACAAAAATGAAAGCAATAAGAAATGATCAGATATTAGAAATATGTCCTCTTGAATTAATGAGAGGAAGAACATTTAATGACTCTATGATTATTTTAGATGAAGCACAAAATGCCACAAGACGGCAATTAAAAATGTTTTTAACTAGGTTTGGTCAAAATTCAAAAGTTGTTGTTTGTGGTGATCACACACAAACAGACTTGCCTCACTACGAAGGAAATACTATGGAGTGGATTTTAGAAAAACTTAATCATAAAGATATTGCTAAAGTGTTCCTGACTGGTGATGATATACAAAGGCATGGGCTTATTAAATATATCGTTGAGCAGTTAGGGGAATAAATGCATTCTGCATTAAGTAATATAATAAGGTCATCCACTAGAAAAAGTGGGGATAGACTTAAGATACTTACATTTTCAACGCATGAAAGATATCAGTCTAATATGGCTGATATCAATGCTGATTTTTGGGTCATAAACAATCCAAAAATTAAAGCTTGGAATACTCAATATGCAGAAGTTCCAAAAAACCATAAGCTATTAAATAATATAGATAAAATATCTGATATTCCAAACTATCTAGTTTTTGATGCTATTTTAAGCCATGAAAAATTTATGCAATTTAATATAGCATCGATTATATCTAAACATTTACACATACCATTAATATGCCTAGAACATGTATGCATGACAGAAACAAGAACTTCATTAAAGAAAAAACTTGGCAATACAAATATATTTATTTCTGAATATTCTGTAAAATCTTGGGATTTTAAGGAAGAACATGAAGTTATTAATCATGGGGTTGACACTAAGGTTTTTAACAATAAAAAAATAAAAAGAGAAAACAACATTTTGAGTGTCGTTAATGATTGGCAAAATAGAGATTATGAATGTGGATTTACATTGTGGCAGACAATAACCAAGGATATGCCAGTAGTTGTAATTGGCAATAATCCTGATCTTTCTGAACCAGCTAAAAATATCGATGATTTAGTTAATGGCTATAATAGATCTAGTATATTTTTAAACACATCAATATTTAGTCCGCTACCAACTACTTTAATAGAAGCTATGGCATGTGGTTGTTGTGTTGTTACTACTGCAAATGGTATGTGTCCAGAGATAATTAAAAATGGCGTAAATGGATTTATTTCAAATGATGAAGAAGAACTTAAATTGTTTTTGAATAATTGTTTGGAAGATCCTTCTTTGTGCAGAAAAATGGGAGAAGAAGCAAGAAAAACAATAGTTGAAAATTTTTCTTTAAAATCTTTTACGAATAGATGGAATGAAGTTTTACAGAAGGCAGTAACCAAAAACTGGTGGGAACTATGAAAATAAATATAGGAATACCATTCTTTATAGAAGATGTTGAAGATAGTGAGTTTACATATATAAGCCCATTTCCAACATCGTCTAATAGTGTTTTGTATTGTCATTATCAAGATTTAAGTAAAATTGCAGATGATGGTGAGTTAGATGCTATCTCTTGCAAAAGAGTTTTAAATTTTATAAGTCATTTAGAAATAAAAGACACTATTAAACATTGGTGCAAAAAATTAAAGCATGAAGGAAAATTATTTCTATTTTTTGAAGATATTATTGAATTATGTAGATTGGTAACAATTGGAACTATTAAAGAAGAAGATATTTCACAATATATTTATGGCGGTCAAGAAGAAGGATGGAATTTTAAAAAATCTGGATTTACAATACCTTTTATAAAAAATATACTTGTAGAAAATGATATGATAATAGAGAATGTCAAGCTTGACTCATTTTATTGCTATATAGAATCAAGGAGAAAATAATGCTAGGAAGTGTTCATACATCATGTAAAGATTGTGCGTTTGCCATTTATTCTGATAAAACTCAAACAGATTGCTCTTTTGATAAAATAAAAAAGCTTAAAGAAAATGGTGTTGCTGTAGATGAATCGTTTGATGAAGAAAAGGAATTTTTTGTAATTAATAATCATGCTTGCATGACATATAGACCAATATCTTTTTTAGAAGGAAAAACATTTGAAGAAGCAAAGCAAAGTGCTAGAGAAAGATGTTCAGTTAGAGTCGGCTGTTTAGTTATGATAAAAGAAAGCGAAGAAAATTTAATTAGAATTATAGATAGTATTTGCAATCAAACCAAACAATTTAGCGAAGTAATTTTTTGTGCTAATCCAGAAGTTCAACCATCAAAAATAATGAAAGTTCTTAATGATAAAAAAGTAACATTTAAATGGTCTATTAGGCATATAGTTGATGGTGAATATGTTGGTGATGTTTCTATGAATGTAGCAATGCAAAAAACAAATTGCATATACATGTCTGTTTTCACCTCCGATTTTATTATACCAAATAGATTTGTAGAAGAAATTGATATTGCCTTGAATGACAACATGCAAAGATTCCTATTGTTAGAACCGATTGATTCTCAGAACAATGGTCTTACTTTTCAATCTTTTATATTTAATTTCTTGCGTGGAAACGAAGAAGCTGTTGTTGATGATGATTCAGAAAAACCAGCAAACACTATTGTTGAAAAAATAAAATATATTGCAACAACGCAAAACCTTACTTCCATGATTAAAAAGTGTGAAGACATATGTCCATGCATAATAAGCCAAGGGTAACTGTAGTTGTACCAAATTACAATTATGGTCATTGGATAGAAAGCTGCCTAGACAGTGTGGCTAATGATCCGTATGACAGTAAAAGCATTGTAGTTATTGATGATGGATCTACAGATAATTCAGCACAAAACATATACAATTTAATAACTAATCCAAAACCCTTTTTAGAAAATGAAGTCTCTGGAATAGTTGGAACATATAAAGATTATGATTTTAAAATAAAATTAATTGCTGCAAATGCATCTAAAGGTCCATCAGCAGCTAGAAACATTGGAATAAAATCTTGTTTTGATGAAACAGATTTCTTTTCATTTATTGATTCAGATGACATGCACATTGCTGGAAAAATAAAAAAAACAGTTAAAAAAATGATTGAACATCAAAACTATGTTGGTGTTGTGTATTGTGACTATGAAAATTTATATGTAGACAACAATAGGGTTCATCAACAATATAAAGAACCATTCTGCTCAGAAAGATTGCTTTCAGAGTGCATAATTCCACCACATAGTTTGGTTGCTAAGTATGCAATTGAAGACTCTGGTTTTTTTGACGAAGAAATGCGTGTAGCAGAAGATTACGATTGGTGGATAAGAATAGCTAAGAAATTCGTTTGTTATCATATACCAGAAAAATATGTAATCATGAGAACAGGAAAGTACAATTCTTCCAATACAGTAGAAAAAAATGTATGGATTAAAAATTGGGCAAGAATAAGAGACAAAATAAGTAATGGCTCATAAACTTGGGGTTGTTATATTAGCTGCTGGCCTTGGCAAAAGAATGAAGGCATATGGTCCTAAATCGGCTATTGGTATATCGTCAGATCAAACAGTTATAGGAAGACAAATAAGTATAATTCAATCATGTTTTCCAAAATACGAAATAACTGTGATAGTAGGGTTTCAAAAAGATAAAGTATTAGAAAAAATGCCTTCTTTAATTTCATATATAGAAAACAAAAGTTACGAATCTACCAACACATCAATGTCTGTCAATTTAGCTTTAAGCAGGAATAACTACTCAAAACTTTTAATAATTTATGGGGATCTTGTTTTTACAGACGAGATTTTTAAAGAAACACCAAAAAACAATTCTTGGGTTGCTATAGACAATGAAAAAAATCAAAGGTCTATGGAGGTTGGAGTTAATGTAGTTGATAACAATGTTGTTCATTTTTCTTATGGTATAAGTCCAAAGTGGGGCCATATAGCTATGCTCACTGGAAATGAATTGCTTCTTTATAAAAAAATAACAAATAATGAAAGATCACATAAGAAATTTTGCTTTGAAATTTTTAATGAAATAATAGATCAGTCTGGTATATTTAAAGCTCATAGGAATAACAACTGGAAAATGGTTGAGATAGATACTTCCAAAGATATAGATAGAGCAAAGAAACTAGTGAAAAGAGGTTAAGATGAATATTCTTTGTGTTTATGGGGAACAATTAAACATAGAAGAGTTCTCAGGTTGGGGAAAAGCATTTATATCTTGTGGACATGATTTTCTATTCTTTAAGCAAAAAGAAAAATCAATTTTAGATGCATTTTACGAAAAAAAACCAGATTTATTTATTGCATGTGAATCAGCATTTGATAGAGCTACAAAAAAAGCAATAAATCTTTATCCAAAATGCAAGGTTGTTATATTTTATAAAAACGCTTCTTTTTTAGAAAATAAAAATTTTCATGATAATGTTTATTGTTTTAATAATTTTGATCCATCCGTAGATATCTATCCTTTGCTCAAAGGAAAATCAAAGACAAACTTAATTTCTGACATTAATTATGTTGGTGAATACATAGATGATAATGACAATGTTATTTTAAACACCCTATCTGAAAATGGTTTTATTGTTAAGGTATGGGGAGATAAGAAGTGGCCATATAGACAGTATTTAGGAAAGGCAAAGGAAAATCTAGTTAAAGATATTATAATGTCTTGCTCCTTGTCTGTTTCTTCTGATTTATTTTCTGGTGAAATTTGGCCTTTAAAGGTGTTCGCATCTGGAAAACCATGTATACTGTATAGATCGGCTAAGACGAAAAATTTGATAAATGCAGATAATTTTAATTATGAAGATGAAGAATCGTTTTTTAAAGCTATTATAGACTTGCTTCAAAATCCAGATTCTTTAAATGACGAAGTAGAAAGAATAAATAAAGATGTAAGGAATAATCATACATCGCATAATAGAGTAGCAAAACTTTTTAATCTATTGAGTATGGAACAGGAGTCAGATAAATGTCTATTGGAATTAAAGAAAATTCTAGAGAAGTATTAAGTGTAAATTTAGGTTTTGTTAAATCTTCAGATCATCTTAGAAAGTGTTTGTGGTGGATAACTAGAGATCTTACCAACACAACTTTAAAAGTAATTATAGCTATAGATGATAACGAAAAATCTAATGATATAATTGATGTTTTAACAATATATTCGGCAAGATGTTCTTGGACTGTTATTAAAACAAAACCAGAACATTTAATGGAAACATATAATTTAAAAACATATCAACAATCAAAAAGTCTAGCTCATAAAGTATGCGATAGGTTTTGCACAAAAAGAAAAATAGTTGCAAGCCCTCAGATTATTTATGGCAATAATTGCTTCAAAGAATTTGCGGATCAAATAGATAATGACTTTGTAAATACAATGAACTGTTATTCAATGCCACCATATGTTCAAGTCGGACTTACGGATGCATCTTCTAATCTTTCAAACTTTTTAATGAAAGAATGCTTTAAATTTCCAATATATAATTTAGAATATCCACCAAAGATAGCTGACTATACGGTTAAGTCTTTCTATGATACTGAAGAAAACAAAGAAGTTAGGTTTTTAGATTTCAATTGCTTTTTTCTAGAATCAAGTGATGCTTGCCCACAAATAGATGTTGAACTTAATGAATCTACGATAGACAAAAATAATGTTATGGAGTGGCTATGTTAGCATTTAAAATACCAAAACCAATAACTGTAATTGGCGATTATACCAATAAGGCTATTACCTTTGCATCATGTAATTTTTGTACATGCATTAACTTTAATACTATAATTGAGCAAGAAGAGCCATGTGATTCAACATTAAAAGTATTAAAGTATTTAAATTTACATAGGACTTTTGAGAAAAATATAATCATAGAAGGTCTTTATCCTAATGATGACTTTGCTAAAATCCAATCCGCTGTATTTGGTGGATTAAACTATTTAACAGTTTCAGATCATCTTTGGTTTTCAATAAAGCTTGATTATGAAAAAGAATTTTTTGATCACATTATGCTTTATGAAATAAACAAAGATTTTTTTGAATACGATAAGTCTATAGCGAAATCATTTCATAAAATAGACAATCTTGAAAAGATGGTTGCTGATTTTTATGATGCATATCAAGAAAAAAACTGGGTATTTTTAGGCCAATTAATAAATTCTTACTGGAAAATAAAAAGAGATATTGATCCAGCATCTAAAAACGCATACATAGAAAAACTTTATTCTGACTGTAGATTAAATGGTGCAATAGGTGGTAAAATGGATGGTTCTTTAATGTTGTTATTTGTAAATCCAAAAAATCAAGACTCGATAAGATCAATAATGAAAGATCATGTTCAAATAAATGGTAGCTTAGATTTAACTGGCATAATCCATGAGGAACTATTCAGTGGAAGTAGCAATTGTTGTAAATAAAATAAGGTTTAGCCAACTTTCATATCTTTTGACTAAACAGTCACAAGACAATGACTTAATTGTATTTTCTCAAAATGAATATACTATTAATGCAAACAACGGATTTTCAATCTTTATGATGTATGATTTTTGGAATTATAAGGGCAAGAACATTGTTGCTACAGATATAGAATCATGCAAACTTATCTTAAAAAATCCATCCGTAAAAAGTTTTTATTTTTATGTTTGGGATTTAGAATGGATGAGATTAAAATCTTTTGATTATGAAGACATTCAGCAAATATATGGTAATAGCAAAATTAAATTGATTGCTAGAAGTGATAGACATGCATTAGCTATTGAACAGGCGTGGAATAAAAAATGTTTGGTGGTTGAAGACTTTAAATTAAGCGAAATATTTAGGAGCGATAAAAATGAACCAGTTAACGCATGAATACCTAATAGAACATTATGTACAGCAAGTTAAATCTACATATCAAATAGCAGAAGAATTTGGTACATATCCTAATAAGGTTAGAAGGGCTTTAGTTGAGTTTGGCATACCACTCAGGGATAAATCTCAAGCACAAGAAAAAGCCATAGAAACTGGTAGGTGTAAACACCCCACAAAAGGCAAGAAGACATCAGAAGCAACAAAGAACAAGATAAGTGACTCTATTGCCAATGTATGGCAGGAAATGGGTGAGGATGAAAAGAAGAGAAGGGCCGAAATGTCTAGACAGCAGTGGGAAGCTAAGTCTGTGCAAAAAGTAGAGGAAATGCAAAAGGCAGCAGCAATATCAGTTAGGGCAGCAGCAGTATATGGATCTAAGCTAGAAAAGTTCTTAATTACTGGATTGAAAAAAGAAGGCTTTAAAGCAGACTTCCACAAAGAATTTTGGGCTATTGACAGAAAACAACACATAGATATATTTATATCTGATCTTAATTTGGCAATAGAAATAGATGGGCCAAGTCATTTTAGGTCTATTTGGGGTGAAGATATACATAAAAAACAAGTGGCTAGTGATAGTAAAAAGACTGGATTTATAATAAATGCTGGAATGAAAATGATTCGTGTAAAAAACATAGATGGAAATAGTTCTGGATTTTATATGAGAACGATCTTGAAAAAACTTTTGCATACAATAGACTTAGTTAAGAATGGTACGAAGGAATGTTTTTTTGAACTGGAGTAATTAATGTTAGATGAACAAGAGAATGAAATTCCTCTTAGGACTAGTAGAGACTGGAATGAGTATGTACTATCCCATTTTGGTCCAGATGAATTAGCCGATGGAAATCCAACAGTAGATGGTTTAAGAAGAGTTACAGAACTTCTTCTTGGGCCAATTATCGATGGGAATGCCAAAGTTGTACAATCACCAACACCTCAGAATGACAACAGATGTGTTGTTGAATATGAAGTTACAGTTCGTATTGGAGAGGAAGTGGTATCGCAACAAAGCGTAGCTGATTGCTATCCTGGCAATTGTGACCACCGATTTGCCGTCTATTCTTCTGCAATAGCTGAAACTAGGGCTGAAGGTCGAGCATTGAGGAAATTGCTCAAATTACGCAAAGTAATCGCTGCTGAAGAAGCAGGGCTAGTTCCTCTTGAAGAAACTGGGGTTAATGGTAAGATAACTCCTACGCAGATGAATTTCATAGAAACTCTCTGCCAAAGAAATGATATCAATGTACCAGCTTATTTGGGTGCAGCAAAGGATTTTAACTTTAATGGAAAGCTTGAAGAAATTCCATATAAGTCAGCAGTTGCTGTAATATCACATTTGTCTGAAATGCAAAGAAATCAAGCGTCTATTAATGTTAAGTTCAAAGGCTATAACTCTAACTGGAGGAAGTAATTATGAAGGCTATTATCCCAACAAAGTTTTGCACAATTGAAATAGATTGTGATTCGGTAAAAGATGTGTTTAGAGAAGTAGGAGGCATCTCTGAAATCTTTAATGAAGAAAAATGTGGGTTGTGTGGCAATACCGCAATTATGCCAAAAACACGATCCGTAGAAAAGAACAAGAAAGTCTACGAATATTTTGAGATGAGTTGCACTAACTCAAAATGTAGGGCAAGGTTGTCTTATGGGCAGCGACAAGATGGCGGTGGGATTTTCCCAGTACGCAAGCTTGATACTAATGGCAAGCCTGATCGTGAAACTGGTTCTTATGGACCACATAATGGTTGGAGCAAATACCGAGGTGAAAACAAAGATGAGTGATGTTGGCATTGATGTTAGCTCTTTCAAGACTGAAGAGCTTAAAAAAGAACTCCTTTGGCTAGACGGATATGATACCGAATGGTCAAAGGAGATTTCTAAATTGATTAAAGAAGAACTTAAGCTTAGAGATATTCAAGTTCAATCCACATAGCATATTGAGTTTTTGAACCAATTGAGTCTGGAGATGCAGACAGGGCAAGATACCAATCGTGCCTATTTGATGTTGTTCCACTTCCACTTGGACTTAAACCTGACATTCCAGGCGAACTAGCTAATGAAACAATTGATCCAGATCCTGCTGGCGTTTGCCAAGAAGAAGATCCAGAACCATCTAAAGCATTAGTTAAAGTTGGATGAATAATCTCTGCAACTTTAGTAGTAACACCACTAGCAGCATTATTAATGTTTGATCTATCATAGATCCTTAACTTTACATTTTGTGTTGCTACCGCTGTGGCATGGGTAAAACGCACATTTAAACTAGCTTGGGCATTGGTTATTGTTTGAAGGTTTAGACCGCTTGGAGATCCAATTCCATTAACTATTCCAGAGTTTGGATGAGAGTACTTTACATTGTTTATTGCAGCACCAGCAATAGTGCCATTACTATTAGTTATATAGCTAGAGTCTTGATAGTTTCCTACGGAAACAGACGATCCAAATCCAGAGCTTCCAAAGAAGCCCACGCCACTTGAACCTATGTCGTTTCCTGCCGAAAAAAAAGCAAATGTAGCCATGATTTTTCTCCTATTGTATATAGTATATTACACCGCACAATCAAAATATTACGCACAAGCGTTGATATTATGGTGAACTCGTAAAGGTCGGTGTTCCTGTCGTAGTAGTTGGTGTTGATGTTGTAGTGGTCGGTGTTCCTGTCGTTGTGGTTGGTGTTCCTGTCGTACTTGTCGAGGTTGAGGTTGAAGTTATAGTATTACAGTATTCATCCACATTCATTTGAATATTATTAATATTTCTTATAGTTATACAATCTGATTCGCCAGTTATTGAAGCAAAAAATTCTACTATGTTGTTTATGTAGTTACCTAAATCAAAACATTGAGTAATGCAGCCATAACATTCAATTAGAAGTAATGCTGTTGCATAAGATTCTCCAACAGGACATATAGTTGTTGATGTGCTAGTACTTGTAGATGTTGAGGTTGAGGTACTAGTACTTGTAGAGGTTGTTACAAAATTACAATTTGCATCTATATTATTTATTAAATTTCTTGAATCTCTATCTATTATGCATGAACTATTGTCATTATAAAATACTCCAGCATAATATCCAAGTTGATTAACTATAGACATTTCCCAACAATCAGGATTGCATGTATAACAAATTCTTGGCGGGGAAGGATAAAAAATCTGAAATAGTGGGCTACCATAAACTTCCCCAGTAGGACATATGGTTGTACTTGTTGATGTACTGGTAGAGGTACTGGTAGAGGTAGCAGTTGCACAATCAATATTTCCAGTATTTAATTCTTCAGCATTCATTAAACATTCTTCGGGGCTATACGGACCCCCAAGATTATCAGTTGGATCATAATCACAATAATAACATAAATCTACAGTCTCTTGATGAATGTATTGTGGTTCTGGAGTAGTCGAAGTAGATGTACTAGTACTCGTAGAGGTAGTCGAAGTAGTTGGCGGTGGTGTTGTACAACTACATTGATAAGTTGTAAATAAAAAGTCTTGTGGAGTTATACAAGGACCACCAGCATTGGGCCAGCCAGCCCTATCACTTGCCAAACATGGAGAAGTACAAGAAAAGCTAAGATATTGCTGAATTCCATTTTGACAAATTAAATTTGTTGCAATTACTCCAGCACATGGGCAATAAGTAGTACTTGTAGAGGTTCCTGTGGTACTAGTCGATGTACTCGTAGAAGTGGTACTCGTAGATGTAGTTGTTCCATCGCATTCTGCTCTAGAACTGCCACATGGCAGACATTCACAATTTGGGCCTGTTGGTGCTAGTCCACTACCGCAACAACAGCAATTAGCCCCACAAGCCGTTCCAGTTTCATCAGGACAACAAGGAGGTGAATAGCATGGATTATGGCTAGTACTTGTAGTAGTACAGCAATTACATTCACCAGAGCTAAGTGTAGATATACTATCATTATAAACAACAATTTCATTAGGTACTTCTACCCCATATAATCTTAATAGTTCTAAATCTTCATTATTCATCTGTTTTTATTCCATGTTTTTGCAAAACAGAATAAATATTAGATAGCTGTTGTTTTAAAGATTGAATTTCTATTTTCATTAATTGTGTACTAAAGTCAGATAAAAACGGAGATGGCGATGGCGTTGGAGAATCTGTAGATGCATATCCACAAGCAAGAACACTTACATAACTTGCTGGTGCTGCACTTATACTACCATCTTCAGCACAGGTTATAGTCCATGAATCAGGAACTTGTACACAATAAGGTGGAGGTGTTGTTGGTGCTGGAGTTGTGCAGCTAATTGTATTATGTGTAATTTCTGCTTCTGCACATCTTGCCAAAGAATTATTTCCAACATATGCCGTTCCACCACAACCTTGATAATATGGAACACATGCTCTACAATCAGGTCCATATGGTGGCATATTTGCTGTATATGTATCTAAACAATATGATTCTGAACACATTGGATTATTTGAATTATCAAATTCTACGCCAAGATTACAAGATGCTAAATCATCATATTCAGCACCAAAAATAATTGGTGGTTCAATATAACTATAACATTCATAACAACCAACATTGTTTTGTTGTGAGTACCATTTATATGTTGGTGGAGGTGGCGGGGTTGGTGGCGGTGGAGGTGCAGGATTTGGAACAACCTTTTTAAGTAATCCATTTCTAAATGTAGCTGTAATAGTAGCACCAGCAACAGATGTCAATGCCGTATGTGTGCCATTAAATCCATTTGTTTCAAGAAAATCATGGCATAAAAAGTCTGTACATGTTCCTACATCTCCACTATTATTTTTTGTTATTTTAAAATCAGAGTCACTTTCGTCAGTAATGATATCGCCACATTCAGCTTCAGAATATCTAATTCCACAACCTTGTCCTTCAACATACCAATTTCCGTCATAGACAGAGTATTTTGCAACAACAGGAGATCCTACTGGTATAGCTTTGCCTATATTTTTTACTTGTATAATTGCTGCATTAGTTGATTCGCCTCCAGAAATTGTTTTTAAAGCAACATTTCCAGTCGGATAATTTTCATTTGCTTGACCTAAATTATATGATTGAATATTGGATGCTGCTTGCCCAAGAAATATATCGTGAGAAGTCCATACGCCTCTTGCACTATCCCACATTAAATCTACTGGTCCAGCCAAAGCTGCTGCTGTCATATAAGCATTTTGATTTGGAACAATTTGCTTTGTAAATAAATCTGTTCCCCAACCACTAAGCATTATTGGACCACGAAGACCAATTGGTTGTCCACCAAGAACTCCATTTTGTGCTCCTATAGCATCATTCATAGCCCATGATCCACCAGAAGAAACCATGTTTGCTATATATGATCCAGATCTAAATGGAGTGTATGTAAACGATGTGGGTACATATTGATCTGATTGTTGAAATGCACCAATAGGTTGCAATGTACTTGAAGATAACATTCCATTGTAAAAATTATTAAAAGGAGAAAATAAACCATCTAAAGATACTCCACCTTTATTAAAATATTTTCCGCTTTGAGAATGAATTGCAGCATTTGTTTCTCTGTTACTTAAAGTCGCTCCAAGTATTTTTGTTGGTCCATATCTACCAGCTATTTGTGCCATAATAATATTTGTATGTGGCGTATTTCTATCATTTCTTCTTCCCAAATAATCTAAAAAGAATGATGATATTGCAAATCCAGTTTTTCTTCTATTTACAGCTTGAATTTTTTTAAGTGAGTCATTATATAATGCCAAAAGATTTTTTCTATCAGAGTAAGCTTTTATTGCTGTTTTTTTAAGTCTTTCAGTTAAATATCTTGATGGCAAACCAAATTTTGGCGTAAATGTTCTAAATGAATACTGTGTAGTTACTCCAGAAGATCCATAGCTACACGATAAAGATGTTAGTATTGGCCCATTAGAAACAATTTCGTCACCCAAATTATGTTCTGGTAATCCAACTTTAGTTAATGTTCCTGTTTCCATATATGGTATTGGAACAATGTCTTTTAATTTTGCTGATGCAGCAGTATTTAAAATAGATGAAGAATTAAATGTCCAAGGAACTAAAGAATCATCTTTTTGAACAACTGTTTTTCCACCAATAGTATTACCAAAATACCAAGGTCCATAAAAATCATTTCTAGTGGATTTAAAATTTACCAATACTCCACTTGGAGAGATTGGCAAAATTCCAGTTTTTACTGTCATAGACTGACCTAAAACACTATTCTTATCTCTTATCCCAAAAAAACAATTCGTTAAGTTAAAATATCCAACTTCATTAATAATTGATTCATCAAATATAGATACAGAATTTGTTAGTGTTATCGATAAATGTTCTTGATCATCAATTATTGCGTATTCTGAATTTAAAGAACACTTTACCCATAAAACATCATCAACTAAAAATGTTTCTTCACTATTTTCAAAAATAAAATTTCCAGAATACTTTTTAAAGGTCATGTAATTATTTGTTTTACCATTTGCATCTAAAACATATCCGTATATATACTCTTTTGGGATAGATCCAATAAGTGCCTCTAATAATGCTGGTTCTGTCCATCCTGTGTCTGTAGGAACAATATTGTATATTTTTTTTGGTGTTTCAGTTATTGATGCTGATTTTAATACGACTCCAAACGGACTTCCTGCCCCCGATACGCCAGGAAATGGAACTGTAGAATTAAAAGAAGAATAAGGCAAAGATAAGCTTGTTATTTCTTTTCCTGACGATGTGTAATATGTAAGATAACTTCCATTATATACCCATGTAGTTGGTCCAGAAAATAATTGATTGTATTGTGTTTTGCTTAATGTGGTTGTGCTTAAGGATAGATTAGATGATCTTATTGAATTAGTTGATAATTCAAGCCATTTATATGAAACATTAAGATTTACATCATAGTTTATAGATGCAGAAGGAGTTAGTGCATCTGCATCTGTATAGTATTCTAATTTTTGTTTTGTAGCTAAAAGACCGTCTGTTTTTGATAATGGATCTGATGAATTTATATTGTAGTCGCTAATTAATTCCCCATTATAATTTACTGGCAACATAAAAGATTTGCCTAAATATGATTCTAATGATTGTTTTAAATAAGAAAAAACTCTTGTTCCCCTTATTACTCCAGCATCATTTTCTTTCTCCCCATAAACTCTTGTGACAGGATATTCATCTGATCCACCAAAATGCATAAAATTTGCAACTTGAGCTATACGAAGTCTAGGTGGTTTTAAAAATATTTGCTGATAGTAATCGCTTACCCCTTGATCTTGTCTTATTTCTAAGTACAATTCCCAAAGATCTTGTTGCCCACCCAATATTATTGCTACTTGAGCTATATCCAAAGTAATAAATAAACCGCCATCTGAAGAAATTACATCTTCAATTCCTTTTATCGGAAAACAAAAATATCCTGGTTGTGCTGGATGAGATTTTTCTGCAAAATCAATAAAGGTTAAATTAGCACCAATATAAGGACATGTATATGTTGTATTTGTGACATACTTAGTTGAAACCCAATATGGTTTTCCATCAATATCATAACCTAAAAATTGTTTCAATCTTCCGTCTTTAAAGCAATCAAATGCAAAAGTATGGTCTTTTTGCCCACCCCATAACATAAAATTAGAATCTATATTATTTGACGATTCAACTCCAGCATCCCAAGATATAACATCTTTATTTTTAGCAAGATCTTTAATTACATTATTAACTTTTTGATTGGCTGCATTGTTTGCCAAACTTGCGGTTTTTATTTTAAAAACATTTCCATCAAGTTCAATTCTATAGAGTAAACCTAAATCATCGCAAACCTTTGATATTAAATCCATTAGATTTATATTTGGAAGATCAACTCTGTAATACTGTGGAAGCTGTGAAGAAAAGTTTAATTCAATTGAATAAGCTTTCCCTGCTGAAAAAATTCCGTATTTTCTAGATAAATAATTTACTGCTTCCTCAAATTTTTGATATGGCATTCCAGTATCATTAGTTTGACTAACTCCAAAACCTTTAGATTCATGATATCTAAAAACATTAAATAAATTTATTATTGGAAAGTCTTCTGCTGCATCTGAAGTTCCATATAAAGATGTAACACACTCAACATTTCTAATTAAATCTTTTCCATCATTAAGTTTTATTTCATAAGTAAATCCACTGCCATTATGTTTTTCAATTACTCTATCTAAAAAACCAGTAAATTTAAAAGGAGATTTTGGATTTAAAGAAAACTCAATTGGCTCCCCTAATTGATATGGAGCTATAGTTTCGCCATCTTCTGGAGCAAGATTTATAGTTACAGATGATTCTGAATCATTCCATCCAACGGATGAAGAAAAATCTATAACAGTTAAATTTAAAATCTTTATTCTATCAAAGCTCATTTTTTCACCTAGTTGTAATTCCAAACTACAGAACGAGTTATTTTACCAGTCTTATAATCATAAGTCACATCATCTTTTTCAACAAACATATCCGTTGAATTTGGCGTATAGGTATCAACATCTATTGGAATCTTTATTTTTCCAACAGAATCAAATGGATCATTATATAACACCTCTACATTTACAGTTTTAACACCATTTTTTTTCGTTGTTAATCTTTGTATAATTGGCCCTTCTGGTTTACCAATTGCTACAATTGAAACAAAATTAATTAAGGGTGGCGTATCTGTCCAAGTAATAGATTTTGTTCTTTCTCCAGTTTCTTCTATGCCTTCAGAAATATCTACAGAAAAGGTTATTACTCCAGATATTTTATTTGTTCCTTCAGAAATAGACTTTACTTTACCAGTTATTGCTCCAATAGTGTATGTCTCACCTATTTTCCACCCATTGGCTTGTTTGATTGCTTTTAATTTATCCTCTGCATTCTTATACTTTGTCTTCCCTTCGCCTTCATATCCAGTTATAGTTCCTTGCAAACTTGCAGATTTATATATAGATTCAGAAGATTCTTTAGTATTTATTGTTTGTTCTATTACATATGGATTAGTTGATATAATCCAAGACTCATTGCATTCCACGCTATTCTTATAAGTGTTTACTGAATAGCTAGTTGTTTTGTTATAAACACCACCTGTTGGAACAGTTAGATATGTAGAAGCATCTACAATTGAAGTAGATGGCTTTAATTTTTTAACTGCTAAATTATAATCTTTTTCTGTTAAAACTTCAGTATCTACACTCTTTACTTGTATACTTCTAGTTCTATTTATTTTTACAAATCTTCCGTATTCATCTGCTGGATCTAATGACCAAGTTTCATCTGGTTCTTGTGTATCTAAAACTATCTGCTCTAAGGATATTGTATAATCGCATATTAAACTTGCTTCGTTAATTTGAAAGTTTTTTGATTTTAATTTAAATTTTTCATTTAGGTCTGGTAATTGAGATAAATTTGGTCCAACTATTGGTGTTGTTATATTTATATTATTTATGTCATGAACTAATACTAATTCTAAATTTGCTATTTTATCTCTAAGTAAAGTCAACTTTTTTTTGTCTATATCTAATGGAGTTACATCAGTTGGCTCTAGCTCTCCTTGCACTGGATCAACAGCTAAAATTTTTCCTTTCAAATCCACTTGTCTTGTAATTGTTTTTACTTCACCATTCTCTGTAAATTCTGATTGTTGACTAATACTCATTAATGGAGTTGGTACTAGTTCTTTTCCATTTAATGTCATGGCCATGTTATTTGGCGTTAATCGTTGTTTAGGAATCGTATAGAATGGTCCATTCGTAGGCATATAGTGTTCCTAGTATGGTCTTGGTATTGCGGTTTTTAACACGGCAAAATTAACAGTAGGAGTAGTTGGAAAATCTTTAATTGAATCGTCTGCCCAAATAAATGTTGTTGTCCTTGATATTTTTTTATTTTGTGCAGTAAAGTTAATAGAGTCTGATTCGATAACACTTCCTGCTGGTTCATATCCAGTTAATGTATCTGGAGTAGCCTCAGTTCCAATTCTTTCTATTGTTACAGACATAGCCCTTACTTTTTTTGTATTAATATCTTGAAATATTGGTCCAGAAGTTCCGTATATTGTATTATGAATAACATAATTTTTAAGTGATTTTGCCTTTGGATTAAAAAGAGTTACGCTTATAGATTCACTTTTAAATGCTGCACCAGTTGGTCTAGTCATATTTTCAATTTCATAATTATAATTAATAATTCCCTTTTCTAAATCTTTAGTTTCTGAAAATGATGTTACTGTCAATGTTAAATACTTTTGATCTAATGCTAATTTTACAGTTCCCCATAAAACATTAGCAGCAGCATACCTATCACCACTTGATAATGCATTAAGACCAGTTATTGTTCCTTCAATACTCAAACTTTCTCTTAAGCTTTCAGTTGTTGATTTATCTGTCACTGTTTGCTCATGGTAAGCATAGGCATCTTGATCTAATTCAGAATTAAAAATTGTAGAATTATGATAAACAAGATTTATTTCGGCAGAAAACTCACCACTGTTTGGATTAACATTATAACTAATTAATTTATTGCAGGGAGTGGCATAAGTAGTTGTATAAGTATCTGTAGAAGCTATCTTTATGTCTAATGGAATTAAATCATTTATCTTTTTTAAAACTTCTGTTTTTGATATTTCCCAACCTTTTTTTGTGCCAACAGATTTTGATTTTGCTGAAATTTTATGATTAACTTTAGTTAATCTTAAGTCTTCTTGATTGTATTCAGTACTCCAAGATTCATCTACATCTGCTGGATTAACATTTGAAAGTGTTTTAGGGTCTGGAATTGTTTGTAATCCAATAGCTATCGAATCAGCTTCCATTTCAATTGTATAATCACAAAAATCAACCCATACATCTTCTTTAAAGCTAATGCTTTTTACTCTAGGAAGAAACTTAAATGGGAGTGTTGCATCTCTTGGTTGAACTTCAAAATATTGAGTGGATGCATTTGAATATTGTTTAAACTGATTTAATATCGCTGTTTGTCTTGCAAGAATGAATGCTTTTTTATTTTCTGTAGATAATGTTTGACTTGCCACAATTTTTGCTGATACAGATATACTAAATAAATATAATTTTGCTTTTCCATTTTCGTAGAATTGAACATCTTCTGTAATAGAAAAGGATTGAATCGGATCTGTTAATGTTCCAGCCATATTTAATCCTCAAAACCATGAATGTATAATTCTACATTACCATTGAATGGTTGATTTGTTTCTGGAATTACTAACTCTATTGAATCAAAATAAGTATCTTTTGTATATATATTAAAGTCAATACTACTAGTTATTGCAGGAGAAGCACCATAAGCTATTAATGGCACAGAATTCCAAGTTGCCTCAATATCTCTTTGTATAAATAGTTCCATAGATGAATTGCTTGGTATTCCATTAAATGTAGTTCCAAGACCAATTATAGTTATGTTTAATGAATTATAAATTGATTTATATTCGTTGCTCAAGTAAAGATTTAAACTTTTAAACATTTTTAAATTTTCAAAATTGCCATCAATAAATAAATTAATAAAGTTAGTGCTATTACCTATTTCGCTGACCTTTAAAAACAATTCAAAATTTTGTTGTGTGATACTGTTTATGTATAGATCAACAACATTTATTTGTGTGTCTATTGTTGAGCCATAAATATTAAAATCTATATTAGTATTTTGTAAAGATATAGCTAAACTAGATATGTATAAGTCTTTGCTTGATTCCATAAATGATTTTATGTAAAGATCTTGACTGTCTTGATATTCATACCAATATTTTATAAATAAGTTAATTGAACTTTGAGGAAAAGATTTTAAATATAAATTTATTTGTTCTTGTGTGTCTGACTGTAAATACAATGCTATTGCACCAACATCTCCTATAGATGATTTTATATATAAAGAAACGCTATTTTCAAAAGATGACTTTAAGAATAAATTTTTTGTATTAAATATTTTTTTGGGTGGAACCATTGATATTGTTGGTGCTGGTGCTGAACCTAATGATGTTAGCCATCCTGTTAGCGGTGGACTTCCTGCACTTGCGGTATTATAGTAATAAATGCTTGAAAAATGACGAATAGTCCACTGAGATAGTCCTGAGTCATAGGCTAACACATAATTTGAATCTACGCTATTTTGATACAAATAACCGCTGGCAAACACAAATGTGCCATTAAAGTTTCCACCACTGCCAGCACCAGCAATAATATAATTTGCCATATTTATACCTTAACCCATTTCATCTGTTATTTGCCTATCTATTTCACTAGTTATCCATCCTTTTAGAGACTCAGTAGCATCTGTTACTGCTGCATAAACACTACTAGTATCAAAATTAACATTTAATGAAGCATTTAAAGTGCCCATTATTTCTAAATTTAATGTTCCTGGTATTCTATTTATTGCAGCACTTAATTCATCTACATATGTTTTAAATTTTTCTAATGATGAGCTAAAACCGCTGTTAAATCCTGTTGAATTTGTACCAAATTGTGTAACTGCATTATTAAATTTATCTATTGGTCCTGATCCTATTTTTATTTCAGTTTTTAGTATTCTTGAAAGTTCTTCAAAACTAGACTTTGCTATGTTTATTTGATTGTTATTGTTAGAACCGCCATCTGGCCTGTTCATTCTTGATATAGCAGCATCAAATCTTGATGTTCCATTATTAAATGTTATTGCAGCTTGCAAAAGTAAGCCAGATGTTTTGCCTCCACTATTTGTTCTTCCTCCAGCATAATAACCAACAGTACCACCATTTGCAAAACCTTCAACATCTTTTCCAGTATTTATTGCATGTAGTAAAGAAGCATTCTTAGATGATTGTCTTGCATTAACAACAAACTCACCTGGAGTTAACATGGCTGGAATAGTGTCAGAGCTAGATGATGGTATTCCACCTTTAGAAAAATATAATTCTTCATTGGCCATAGCATCTTGTTGTGCTTGTAATGCTTCCATCTTAGCTTTTAACTGCTCTATTTCTCCTATGCTTTGTTTAGGATCTGTTTTTACTACTGCGTTTGTATTATCTGGTTTCTTATCTTTTACATCTGGTGGAGTTGTTGTTGGTTGAGTAGGTGGCAGTAAAGGCATAGTCCTTGTTTGTTTTTGTTTTTGTTGTTCTTGTTTTTGCTCTTGTTCTTTTGCTAATTGTATTGGCTTTGTTTCTATTGCATATGAACCAAGCTCCTGTGGTCCTTCAGCATAATTCCCTGCATCTCCAATTCTGCTCACACCAGCTTTTTTATTAGCATCTGGCCCTTTGAAGAAATTAAATCCAAGTTGTTTTTCAAAATTTTTGCTAAGAACCTCATTTCTACTATTTCTCTGTGCATCTCCTGCCTTAAGATTCATTTCATATATCTGCTGCTTATCACCAGATTGAATTGCTTCCATCATTCCTTTTTGAGTAATACCAGCATTTTTTAATCGCTTTTCAAAACTAGTTGAACTATCTCCATAAGCAAGATATTCTATTAAACCACCAGTTGCTGAATAACCAACATCTTGCCCACTATTTATCGCACTTAATAAATCGCCATGTTTAGCAGTAGCACCAGCATTTATTACAAACTCACCAGGAGATAGCATAGCAGGTACTGTATCTGTACCTTTAGGCTTAAAGTAAGATGGATTAGGGTTTGGTCTATATGATGGAACATTACCGCCAGTTGCAAGGTAGTTTACTACTCCACCAACTGACATGCCTGTGGCTCTAGCATCTCGCATTCTCTGATACTTTTGCATAATTCTAATTCGGCCTTCATTATCTCCTTGTTCAAGTGCTGCAATTTCATCAGCTTGATTTCTATCATCGATTTGATTAACCAATTGCACTCCACCTTGCTGTGGGGTTATTTCTCCCCTTCTTGTGCGATTTGCAATACTGTTTGCATCATCTGATGGTAATGGGCCGTTTGATGATTTAACAACATTTGTTTGTGATTTACTATTAGGATCTGATTCTGCTTTTTTATTTGGTTCTTGTCCATCACCCTTAATTTGTTTTGATATCTCCACTAATCTTTGATATGTATTTTTATTTTCTAATAATGCAATTGTTGCTTGTCTTTCAAATATTGTTTTTCCTTCATCATCTTGTTTTGGGAAAGAATTTACTCTAAACAAACCACCATCCATTAATCCTTGAACAACATCTTCTTTATTTGCTGGAAAATTTAAATAACCATAATTACTAATACTTGCTGTAGCATCAAGAGCCTTCAATACATTATTGTCTAATCCACTTTTATATGGATATAAACCTTTTGCCATTAATACTTCTATTATTTGCTCATTATCCATTTGTGGAACAGCAGTTCTAAAATCAGTCGCACTAAAGTCTATTTCTGTATCTACCTTCTTGCCAAAATTTACATTTCCTATTCCATTTTCACCTATACCATTACCTGTTAATTTTCCAAATCTTGTAAACGATTGAATATTTTTATCAGACTTTTCTTCTAAAACTTCAAGAAAACCTCTTCCTTTTTTTATTTGATTTGTGCTTGCAAATAATTTATTAGCTTTTCCTTCTCTATCTAAAAACATTAATGCTTCAAATATACCTTGTGCTTGTGCAGTTATAAATTCTGGATCACCACTAATATCAGATCTTTTTGCTTTTTCTTTTATTAATTTTTCAACTAAAACTTGTGGGTCTTTAGTTATAGCTTTTCCATATGTTTCTATATATGAAGCCATCTCTGGACCTTTTGAAGTTGCTGCCTTTTCAAAAGAGTTCATGGTTATAAATGAATCAACTATTTTCTTTTGTCCTGCTGATATATTTGATAACGACTTTTTATCTATAGTTGTTTCCTCTCCTTTTATTAATTTTTGAAGTTCTTGTTGCCCAACTTCAAAAGCAAACTTTGGCGTTATTCCTGTTGGATCTTCTTCTGGATTATCTTGTATTAATTTCATTTTTCCAATAATTGCCTGTGCCTGTGCCTCTCTTTGCAAATATATTTTTGCTATTGCTTCTGGACTTCCTTTTCTTCTAAAGAAATAATTGTCTTCTTTTGCACCCTTTTCTTTAATGAATTTATCTACATTTTGTGATCCTACTTCATTAATTAAACCGCTATTTACATAGTCACCTTGAATGCCTGACTCTTTAAGTTTTGCTTTTTGTTTTTCTATATCTTTTGTTTTAGCAATAGCACCTTGTTTATCTAAAACATTTGAAGTGTCTAATTTTGCTGCTGTATCTTTTTTAAATTTAGCTTCTTTTTCATTTTTTAATCTTTGCTGTTCATCTGCTATTTTTTGTTTTTCTTCTGCTATTCTTTTATCAAATTGTTTTTTTGCATCATTAATTTCTTGTGTATAATTCATCTGTCCTTTTTGTTTTATTCCTAATGCAAAATCAACATAACCTTTAGATGATTCATTTACTTTTATTTGTTTTTTACCAAGGTTAGTTTCTGGAAAGTATTTATCAAATTCTGCTTTAGAAGGTATTAAATTCGACACACCTAAACTTAAAGTTGAAAGAAGACTATTTTGAACAACTGCTGCTCCTTGACCGCTAGATATCTCATCTTTAATCGTTCTATATTCACTTGAAAAATAATCTATCCCTCTATCTCTTGATTTTTTATCAATTTCTGCTTGTGAATTAAAAAGATTTAACTTAGATTCTTTAGAAAGTCCAACATCATAATTATCTAATTCTTTACCAAGTTTTCCTGATTCAACAGTTTTATTTGCTAGTGTAGTGAAATTTTCATTATATAACTTTATTATATTTTGTTTTTCATCGCTTTTTGTAATAGCTTTATTTATAGTTGAAGGCCAATTTCTAGAAGAACCGAATACTACATTTGATTCCTTTAAATAATCATCATTTCTTTTTTCTTCATTTAGTTTGTCCGCTTTAGTTTTTAATTCTCCAGAAAAACTAGCTACTTGCAAATATTTTTGTTTAATAGCATTTTTATATTCATCGCTATTCATAAATTCTAAATTGGAAGATGCATTATTAATTGTATTATTGATATAACCAGCAATACCACCTCCAGCTAAATAAGATGTTTTTCCACTATTTATAGATTGTAATAATGGTAGATTTTGTTGTGTCGCACTTCTATTTACTACAAATTCTCCTGGTGTCAACATTGCAGGAACTGTATCTGTACCCCTTGGTTTAAATACTGAACCACCAACAGCAAAAGCTGAAACTTGAGGTTTGGCTTCTGCACTTGGCAATTGTTGAATTCCACCAAGTCCATTTATAGCTTCATTTAAAGCTTTTATTCTTGCTTCAGCATTTGTTGCAGCAGTGGATAATCCTTCACCAACTCCAAGTTGAAGTTCTTTTATACTGGCCAAAGCTCTATCAAATTGATCAAATGATATTTCATTTCCAGCTAATTTTTGTGCTAAACTATTTAATTTTTCTTCAATTCCAGAACCTTTAAAATCACCTTGTATTTTTGTTTGTTCTGTATTAAGTTCCTTGCCTTTTTGTTCATGAAATTGATTTCTTGCTAAACGCAATGAATCTTTTCCTTTTCCTTCACTTATCTTTTCTTGAGTAATCTCTCTTATTTTTTGAGCTTCACTTGCCTTATACCCCCCTTCATTTACTAATGTGTTTTCAATTTCACTAGTATTAGTAATAACACCACCAACTGTTTTTATGTTGGTAGGAACTTTTCGTTCACCTTTTTCAGCTAAACTTGTTTGTTCTTGTTTGTTTTTTGCTAAAGCTGTAACTTGTCCTTTATATGTATTCAATTTTTGAAAATCTTCTTTAGTATTAAATCCAGATTCACCTAAAAATTTACCTTCTTTTTGAACATCTTTAATCTGTGCTACTTTTTGTTGTTCTTTTCCTTTTTCTGCACTTAAACTATTCTTTTGCATCTCCTGAGTAAACTTTTGTAGCTCAGAATAAAACTTTTCATTTCTTGAATCTAAATTACTAAAATAATCTTGTTGCAATGATTGCTGATTAGCTATTATCTGTCTTTGTGCTTCTTCTTGTTGAGCAAAAATTCTAGCTTGTTCTGCAATAAGAGCCTTCTCTTCTGCTTTATCATCCTTACCAGCACCATATCCATTAGCATCAAGTATTTGATCTTGTATTTTCTTTCCCGCAGCACCAAAATTATCTAAAAAATCAAATAAAATAGCATTTTGCTCCGTACTCATCCCTTGAAGGCTACCGCCACTAGCTTGTACTTGATTAAAAATTGCCTGTCCTTGCAACATTTTTTGCTGTTCTTCTGGACCTTGTGTCAATAGCTTTCTTCCTAAAGATCTTTTCTCATCTATGTTTTGTCTAACTTGTGAAAGTTTAGCTTGTGCTGCTTCTAATTTCTTTGATTGATCAGTAAGGCTTTTTAATGCATCATTTAAATTAGATGATTGAGATTTTAATTTTGTTAATTCTAATGCTGCACTTCTAAAGTCTGCACCACCATTTGTAGACTTATTTGTATTTAATACTTTCTCTTCTTGAACTCTTATTTGTTGTTGTGTGCTTTTTAATCTAGAAGCTATGGCAGCAGGGTTTTCTGCTGCACCAGCACCAAAACCAGTTAATCTTTGTTGTTGTTCAGAAAAGTCATTTCTTGCACCTTGTAAGTTTATACTTTCTGCTGCCCCTTGTTGTACTCCAGGAAGTCTCTGTATTTCATTAGCTGCAAAAGATCTAGATTTACTTCTTAGTTCAGAAAGTTTACCTATTTGATCCCCAATAGCTTTCTGTCTTTTTGCTAAATCTTCAAGTCCACTTATGTATTTATTTCCAGCATCAGTTAATTTGCTATCTATTTCATTAAATGCACTTATGAGTGGATCACTAATGTCAGACATTAATTTTTGAGTTGCTTTAGAAACATCTCCACCAGCTTCAGCCAACAATTTAGTAAAGTCTTCTGACGATACTTTTCCACCAACAGAACTTACTACTTGATCAGCAGCAGCACCTGTTATTCCTCTTGCTTTTAATCCTTCTTTCAATGCATCAGTTATTTGTGTTGATGTGTCCTTTCCAGATATTGGATTAGCTACAGATTGTGCAAGAATGTCTGGTAAAATTTGACTTGCTGCATTTACTGCATTGCCTTGACTCTTAAATTGTTCTCCATAAACACCTAATGCACCAGAAGATTCAGTTATTGCTGCATTAAATTTTGCAAAATCAGGAGTTGAACCACCGCTTTTTTCTGCAAAAGAAGTTAACTTTGTTGATCCAATTGAACCTTCAAATAATGATGAATTTGTATCTAACTTTGATGAGAATGAATCAGCAGATGCAGCAGCAGCATTAACCGCATTACTAAGTGACTGCATTGAATTTATAGCTCTTGCATTTTCTTGTACTGCTTTAGTAGTTACAGACTTTATTTTTTCTGCTTGGAAAGACTCTTGTAGTGTTTTTATAAATTGTTTTTCTGCATCTGCAATACTAATATCTTGAGCAGAAGCAATCTTAGCAATTTGTTCTTTTCCAGACCCACCACCAGCGGACCTTAAATCTTTAAGTAATCCACCCTTAAGATCTTCAAAATTTGTTGTGGCTATATCTCCACCACCAGATTTTATTTTTAATGCTGCATCTTTACCTATTTGTTCACTGTATTTATTTAAAACATTAGTCAATGGTCCTATTTGTGCAGCGTTAGTTTCTTTTGAAGATTTAGACAATGTTTCATTATACTTTTTTTGATTTACATCAGTTCCAGTAAGCCCAAAACTAATAGTGTTTAAGCCTTTCATAAAACTACTATTGTTGCCACCAGATTCTTCATATGCTTTTGTGGCGTTTTCTTCAGTCACAACTTTTTGATTTTCGGATATTTTTCGTAATGTGGAATCATTTACTTCAAGTAAACCACTTGAAACTCTTTCAAATATATTTTGCAAATTATTTAATGCTTGAGCAATTTTTGCTTCTCTTATTTCAGCTTCTGCTTGTTTTATTCCATTGTGGTATCCTTCTATTGCACCAACTATTCCAGCTATTCCAGCACCCACACCAGCAACAACTGGGCCAAATTTAGCTAATGATTGACCAGCAACAGCAGCGTATGTGCTTGCTGAACTTAGTGCTGCACCAAAAGCTTGTGCTGATTTAAAACTAGATGCTGCACCTTCATCTACCTTTACAGTATCTCCTTCGCCCTTAGAAACTATTCCCGCTGCTGTTCCACCCGAAGACTTAATTCTTTCACTTAAAAAACTAGCACCCACAGCAGCAGTAGTTAGTCTGTTAGCTACAGTACTTCCTCTTGATTGTTTAAACTGTTGATCTCCTTCTGAACCAGTTTCAAAGTCAGTTCTTTTTGCACCAAAAAGTGCCCTTTCTCCAAAATCTTTTAATGCTCCACCTTTTGTTAGTTCTCCAGTTTCCTTATATCCACCACCAACAAGTTTTTTACCTAAACCAGTATCTCCAGTTATTTCTCCTTGAGCATTAGTCTGTAGTTTTCTTTGCCCTTTACTGGCCTGATTAACATAATTATCTACAACTGATTGTACTTGTATATCATTTACTGGCTTTCCTCTTTTTACTGCATCTGCTCTGACTTGTTTTTCTACTCCAGTTCTATATTCGCCCAAAGCTTCTTGCTTTAAATTTTTCTTGTCTTCCTTAGTAGCCTTTCGGTTAAATGTTGCCTCAAAATTTGCGGTTTTTTGTTTAACAATATCACTTATTGATCCTGGACCCCTAGATGATTGTTCACCAACAACTTTATTGTTTTTTGTTACTTCTCCAGATTTATTTACTTTGTATTGGTCTAAATCTACTTTTGCTTTTGATTGTTCGTCTTCTGCTGTTTTATATTTTGCTTGATCAGCAGCAACAGTTTTCTGAAGTGGTACAAGCCTAGATTTTTCAGATACAAGTTCCCTTCTTTTATCTGCCAATTGATTGTTTACGCTGTCTAATTTTTTTTGTGCTCTAGCATCACCTGGGTTTGCTCTAAGAAAAGCTTCTTGTTTTTTTTGTGCTGCTTCAAGACCCTTAATTCCTTTGGATAAATTTTCAGTTACTGTTTGTTGATCTTCTAATGTTTTTGTTGATCTTTCAAGCTGTTGCTTAAGTCTATTCGCTTCTGCTGATGTATCTACTAATTTTTGCCCTTTTGTTTTAATATCGTTATAGCTAGTTGCTGCTTTAGTTCTTGCCTGACTTCGAGTTAAATCTGGATTATTTTGCATCTGCTGATCAACTAGTTGCTTTGCTAATCTAGCCATTTTTCTAGGGTCTGCTGGATCAAAAGTATTGTCCTCACTTAATGGTGTGCCACCCTTGCCTAATTTTACTGAGCCACCTCTAGCAAATTTAGCAAACTGATTCATAGCATGTAATTTTGAAGAACCAATCTTGTTTGCTTCTTGTGGACTATATATGTATTCACCTGGCATTACTAATGCAGGAACAGTACCACCACTAGCAAATCTTGAGGCTTTTGCTAAATTATCTGCACCTATCTTATTAACTGAAGACTTTCTAATTACAAAAGAGCCTTCGGGCAAATCCATAGGAACAGTGTCGGAGTTTCCAGTTCCTGGTACTAATCCACCAGTTGCAAACCTACCTTTTTTGGTTCTAGATGTAGCAGCAATACCAGCTAATAATCTTTGGTATTCAGCTTCTTGTGCATCATAGGAAGCTGTATTGCTTGTATTTTTTGTAGCTCTAGGTTTTCTTGGCTTTCTTGGTTTTTTTACTTTAGCATAAGGATCATAATTATCTTCTGGAATCTGTGTGTTTGGTAAACTTACAATTGGCTTTGCTGCTTGTGCCTGTGGTTTTAATTCCGATACGACTGGCTTTGCAATCGCTATTGGTATTGTTGCTTGTGCCTGTGGTTTTGTTTCTGAAACGACTGGCTTTGCAGTCGCTGTAGATCTCAAGCTCCTTAAGTTTTCTGCCAAATTTTCATTCGCTATTCCTCTTTCTCTTACTCTATTTGATTGTCTTTCATTTAATCTAAGATTTCCTTTAATGCGATTTTCTGCTGATGTATCTCTAAGTCGTTTTAAGGCATCAGCATTATCTTTAATCTTCTGTTCTTGTGTTCCATATGAGCCTATTTTGGCAAGTTCCATTTCATCAAATAAAGTTTTTTCTTGTGCAGGAGCAGACTGCTTTCTTGATATGTTATATCTTTCGGACTCTGTTTTCGGAGTTCTTGGTTCTTTTTTAGTTTTCTGACTTCTTGCTATTTTAATATTTAAATTTTCGTTGAAATCCCTTTCTTCTCTTTGCATTCTTAGTCTTTGTGCTTGTGGCGATGTGCCTGGAATATCAGAAAAGAATTTAAATCTTTTTGGGTCTACTTGTTGTTGTTCTTGAGGTGCTTTATAATTTTCATTTATACCGATTAAATTTTTTGGTTCTAAACTTTCTTTTGGATTAGGCAACCCTCTTCCTTCTCTTCGTTGTCTATCTAAAGCCAACTTTTTCTGTAGTTCTTTATATTGATCTGAACCTTCAAATACTTTTGTGTCTCTAGCTATACCAAATGTTTTATTTTGTTGGTTTTCTTCATCTATTCCAGAAATAATGCTGCTTAAACTTGAAGCATTATCAGTTTTTGCTTTTGTTGCATCTGCTGTACTTGCTGAAGCAAGATTTCTATTTTTTTCTGCTTTAGCAGTTCTAGCAATATTTTCAGCTTTTTTTCTAGCATTTCTTTCTGTAGCTACTCTTAATTCTTCAGTGCGTTTTTCTTTTGGCGTTTTTGGTTTCCAAGGGAATGTTCCAATGGTTCCAAATTTTATTACATCTTTATCTAGCTGTATATTTAATGGGCCACGCTTATCGCCAAAATCATAATCAAACTTAAGATCTTTGATGTTTTTTGTTTGTGAAAACTTATCTTGTGCTCTATTAAGTTTTGCTCTTAGTTCTTCTGAATGTTTTGGTGGTAGTTTAGAAAGAAGCTCATCTAAAGATTTAACGCCTTTTAAATCGTATGTTGGTTTTACTTCTGTTGGTTTTGTAGTGCCCTTGTCTGCAAGATCTTTATTTGCTGTAACATTAAATTTTGTACCAAGAAAATTAAATCCAACAGACTTTAATTTCATTGATCCAGATGTTCTTGCATTTACTATTATTTCCTTAGCAGTTTTTATTTTTTCTTTAAAATCAGCTAATTGTTTTGGGCTTAACGCATTGGTAAATTCTTCTAAGTTTTTTGGTTTTACAACTGGCTTTGCAGTTGGTTTTGGCTTAGTCGGGATAGGTGCGGTAGCGGTAGCTGTGGCGGTAGGTTTTGGTACTGGTGCTGAAACGACTGGCTTTGCAGTCGGGATAGGTGCGGTGGCGGTGGCGGTAGGTTTTGGTACTGGTGCTGAAACGACTGGCTTTGCAGTCGGTGCTGAAACGACTGGCTTTGCAGTCGGGATAGGTGCGGTGGCGGTGGCGGTAGGTTTTGGTACTGGTGCTGAAACGACTGGCTTTGCAGTCGGTGTTGAAACGACTGGCTTTGCAGTCGGTGCTGGAACATATGGCTTTCCAGTCTTTCTTATTTCATCTAAAATTCTCCTTGCTTCATTTTTTCTTTCTTCCCAGTTTGGTCCTCTAGCCTTAGCTTTTTCTTCCTGCAAAATTCTCGATGCCTCATTCTTTCTTTCCAACCAATTTGGTCCTTGAGATTCACTTTTTGCTTTATTTAAATCTGCTCTTGCTTTATTTAATCTTTCATTAAATTTCGGTCCTTGAGGTTTCTCATCATATATTTTTGTCCAAGCAGCAAGTGCAGACTTTGCTTCTGGACTTGCAATGTCTTCGTTATATATTTTATCCCAAGCAGCAAGTGCAGACTTTACTTTTGGGTTTTCCATTCCTTCATCATCTATTTTTAACCAAGCAGCAAGTGCTTCTTTTTCTGAAATTCCTGGCTTTGCAGTCGGTGCGGTAGCTATAGGTTTTGATACTGGTTCTGAAACGACTGGTTTTACAGTCGCCTCATCTTCATCTGGCCTTCTACCCGCTTGATTTACATATTCTCTATGCCCTCTTTTTACTTGTCTTTCATACTGAAATTTTTTAAATTCTTTAGTGTCACTAATAAGCTTTCCTGTTTTTGGATCTTTTTTAAGATTGGGTTTTAATAAGTTAAGGGGGTTTAATTTTGACAATGTGTCTCGCACACCACCAAAAATGCCTTTTGCTTTTTTTATTCCTAAATATTTTTCTGCAAATTTCTGTTTTCTTCTTTCTCCTTTAAATTCAATGTTTTTTCTAGCATCATATGTGTCACTTTGATTAAAATCTGTTAATAGTCTTCCGCTATCTCCACCTCTTGATCCTACCAGTTCTCCTGGATAAACAAAACTTTTTAGTATATTGCTTTCTCCCATATCTCCACCACTAGGAAGAAGAATTGATCTTCTGTCAGCAATATTTCTTTTTTCGTATTGCTTCCTTATTTTACTTTCTGCTTCAAGTTTTTTTGCTTGTTTTTTTTCTTCTATTTGTTTAGGAGAAGAGAATATTTTTTTGCCAGCTTTATTTCCAAGTGCCCCAAGTCCAAATCCAGAAGCCATAGATCCAACAACTAAACCAGAAAAATATCCCATAAAAGGACCAATACTTGGATCATCACCAAGAATAGAATCACCACCAAGTATTCCAGCAGCAAATGGAACCATCCCACCAACAACACCAAGCGAAACACCAAGCAACATTGACTTATCACCAACAGTTAATCTTTCGGGTCCACCCCCCTTGCCAAACTTTTGTCTAGCCACTTGATTTTTTGGAACAACTAGTTCGCCTGGCTCAAGTAATGCACGAACCTTATCTCCAGAGCCACTTCCCGGTACTATCCCGCCCTTTTTCATCCTTACAATAGGACCACCTTCAAAGTATCCACCTCTTTTTGCTTTAGCAGCTTTCTGTCTTTGGCTATATGCAGTAGAAGCATTATCTGTTTTAGCTCTCTCTTTTGCTTCTTCATTTGGGCGAATGCCCCTAGCTGCTTCAAAACTATCAAATCTATTTGGTTTGGTGAATGTTTCTGGATTTGTACCTTGCCATTGACTTCTTGCTTGAGCTTTAGTTGGAGGATCTTTAAAAATAGATCTAAACATTTCATCTTCTGATTGAGCATTACTTTTTGGGGGTGGTGTCGTAGTCTTTGGACCAGCTTCAGCCCTTGCTTTTCTAAGACTGTTTCTATCTAATAAAGTCTTAAGAGCAGCATTTATTCTTTCCATGTTGCCATTAGGTTTAGCAGTAGGATTCTTGTCTGGATGATTTATTTTTGCAGCAACTCTAAATGCACCCTTTATCACTTCATCTGTATGAATAACGCCCTTGACCAAATTTAAAATTTCTTCGGGGGAAAAATTTGGTGGAAATGGTTTTGGTCCTACATTATTGCCCTCCATGAATCTTTGGCGAGAGATTGGTCCACCTAGAGCAGCTTTTCTAAATTTAAATTTGCGAATTTTTTCAAGTTCTTTATTATTGTATGTTGTTTTTATTGAACTTAATTCATCAAGAATTCTAGTATCGTAGCTTGTATCTGATTCAGTAGCCGATTGAATATTTTCTTTTCTGTAAGATTTTTTTTCTTTTTTTAAATCATTTATTTGATTTTGTACATCTGCTTTTTTTAAACTAGAATCTTCTATCCAATCTTTTTGTTTTAATTTTTTAATTATTTCTAATTGAAAAACTTTAGTGCCAACTTCTTTTCTAAGAATCGAACTAATTGCATCATCACTACCTTTATTTTTTGAATCTATAAATTTATCTTTTGAATCAAAATCAGAACCTTTAATTCCTATCATTGTTGCTTGTGTTTTATTGAATTTTGGAAAATCAAATCTAGCACCAGAAACTTGAGGTTTTAATCCTGTTTTTTTTGAAATATAAGACTCTAAAAAATACCCCCTTTTAGAGCCTACTTGTGATGCTAAATATTTTGGATCAACACTAGAATCATTTTTAAATATGCCAGAAACTAATGGTATATTGTTTTTACTTTTTAAATTAATGCCCAATTTTTTTTTCTTATTTAAGAATGAATTTAATGTTTTTTGATTGCTTACGAGATTTTTATCTTTTGATATATAATCATCTGGTCCAAAATAATAATTTCTAGCACCTTTTGCTCTAAGTATTTCGTTTTGAATTACTTGATATTCTTGAGAAAGCACAGTGTTTTCTATTTTTTTATCTAATGAATTTATGTCTTTTTTACCAATAGTATATATATTTATTGATGAATCTTTTATGCTTATTTTTTGTTTTGCTTTTTGTGGTTTATTCCGATATGTAAAAACATCATCACCATAAATAAGTGGCGTTCCTTTAGGAAAAGATATTTGATTATTATTTGATTTGGATTGTTTCTTGCTTGGTTCACTTGAAGCTTCTATTATTGCTCCTTGACCAGGAGTTGCTTGAAAATTATTTATATCTATAGTACCGCCACCAGCATATTTATTTCTTCTTACTTGATTCCTTGGCACAACCATCTCACCTGGCTCAAGCAAAGCTGGCACTTTATCCCCAGTTCCACTTCCTGGGACTATACCCCCTGTTCTCATCCTAAGAAAACCGCCATATGCCTTTTTATTTGTCCTTGCAGAAGAATTGTCTGCACCAGCACCTTTTACAAAACCTGTGGCAAAAGAGCCAATTCCTTGACCAATTTTTACAGCAGCAAGGGCAGTAAATAATGGGAGTAAACCTTTAAGTGAATTAATTAATGACAAAACAGAAGTGGCAGCACCAATGAATGTATCAGCCAAACTTCTAAAGCCAGGGCTATTAACAATACTTCTACCAACCTCAAAAAAGCTTTCCTTCAACTTCTGTAGTTTTACAGCAAGAGCATCCTGTGCTTGGCCAGCATTAACGGCTAAAGACACACTACCAGCTTGAGCTATACCCAATGCCTTCTGTGCAGTAGCAAATTCTTGAATAAGTGGGATAACCTTACTGATCTGCCTATAACCACCTAATTGCTCAACAATGGCACTAAATCGGGGGTCTGTTGACCTTAATTCAGAAAGTCCAGCAGATAATCTTTTGACTGCTTCATACGGACCAACAAACTGCTGTTCTAGGCCAGCATCGCCTAAAGCCCTAGCTTCTTCTGCTGTATACCTAAGATTTATACCAACTTCTTTTAGAGCGTTAGCCGTATCATTTCTTTGTATTCGTGTAAATATAGTTCGCAAACCAGTACCAATACTTTCGGCACTTTCTCTTGTCGTTTGTCGTACTGATGTAAATAAAGCTATAAGTTCATTTAGTTGACCACCAGCAGCTTTAAATGCACCCCCTGTCTTTCTAATCGCCTCAATAATGTCTGATGCTTCAACAGCAAACTCACCAGCTACGGCATTAACAGAACCTAAAGCTGCACCAAGATCTTTTGCTTCGATCTTAAACTGCTTCATAATAGCAATAGCACCTTCAGTCGTATCTTTGAGGTTATCAAAGTTTGGTGCTAAAGCAGCTTGTGCCATTGCTTCTAATGCATCTTTAGTTTCAGAAAGAGTTAAGTTAGCTTGTTTTAAAACTACCGCTACGCCAATCAAGTCCTTGCTAGAAACACCTAAATTTTTAGACAAATTTGTTACTTGTTGACCTACAGCACCAACATCTTGTACTGTGTCTGAAGAAACTTGTCTCAGCCTAATCATCTCTCTATCAAAATCTACCGCAGCAGAAACAGCTTCTTTCATTGTGTTGGTAAAAGCAATGATTGATCCAGCAGTAACGGCAAATGCAGCAAACCTTTTGGCAGCAAAGCCAGCTTGTCTACCAAAATTTTCCATAGAGTCAGTAGCTTCAGAAATTTGAGACTTTATTTGCCCCAATCCAGAAGCACTACCTCTATCAATACCAAGCTTTACTTGAGTATTAGAATTTAGTGCTGCATTTAATTGGCTTGAAGCATTCCTCAGAGAAGCACTATTGAGAGCAATATTCAATTGAGCAGTTAAATTAAAAGCCATTTTTATACCTCAATAAAAAAGGGCAGAGCATAAGCGTAGTTACTTCTACGATTAAACCCTGCCCATCTATGCGATACTGTCCGTTTAGTTCTCAACGACCTTTGCTGGTTCAACAACAACTGCTGGTGCTTCTGTTGTTTTAACAGCTTCAACCTTTTCTTCAATCGGCTTACCTTCGTCATCAAGGAATGGAGAGAAGTCAACAACATAATCTCCTTCCTCGTTAACTCGATTGCCATTAATATCAATGAGTTCACCAGCCTCACTAATATACCTACCATCCTTATTGACTAGCCTACCCTCAGAATCAACCCTTCGCCCTGTCTTATCAACTAAATGCAACTCTTCATCCACAAAGTTATATTTAGCTAAAAACTGGTTCTCAGGGAGCTTCTTTTCATAATCTGGATCAAGATTATAAAGCAACATAGCGAGGCTTCCTGCTGCCTGTCCAGTTGCTGGATCGTCATCTCTATTCAAGTAATCTTCATAATTACCAAAATATGTTTTCCCTGTCTCTGAATACACCGTACACGAACTAACCCAGTAATTGAATTGGGCATTATCTGCTTGACCTTCAGCAGTATTATTATCTAGAGATGATCGCTCAGAGGTTAAAGACCTGAGTTCTGCACGATCTTTCCTCATTTCAAGAGCTAAGTCCTTAGCCTGATTGAGTTTAATACCGCCAGACTTAATCTTTCTTTCTGCCCCATTAATTTTTTCCAACAATTTGCGATATTCAGCTTCTTTGTTATCATCCCAAAGATTCTGCTCTCGCATAACATTATTAACTTTACCACGAAGAATTGCACCAGATTCAACGGCATCTCGAAATGCCTTATTATAAATCTTTTGCCCTTCCTGCCTTTGTTTAACATTAGGTCGAACAACACAAAGTTCGATTTCTTTGCTATCCAAAGTCACCTTAAACTGCTTCTTATTTGTGACACTCATAACTAATCCTCCTTTTGCTTAAGAATATTCTGGTGTCTGTTCCAATAAACAATATACTGCATTATCTCATTTTCACAAGATCTAATTTGATGATTGCCATTATTTAAAACATTTGTTCTACACAAATCCCATAGTTCCCTCCACTTTCTTTGTTTGTCAGTTAAATCCGCTTCGCTTATTCCATATCCCCAAATCTCTCCAAAGTTTTGCTCAAAAGAAGAAAGAGCACCAATAAATGATGTTCTTAGCTTGGTAGTTATAATTTTTTGCAATCTTGATTTTGATTCAGTTTCATACTTTTTTTTGTTTCTATCCTCATCTTTTTTGGAAAAGTTAGAAGCATCTTCCATTTGTGAGTATATATCCATTTTACTTACCTCCAGCATTCATTTGCATTTGAATATCCCTTATGGAGTCGGGCATATTTTCTTCTGCAAGAGTGCCATGTTTTTTTAGAGCTTGTGTTCTTTCTTTCTTAATCATCCTTGCATTCATGTCATTTAAAGATTCTATCTTCTTAGCATCTTCCTTGCTTTCTGCAATTATAAATATTTCTTTACTATTTCTTATTTTATCATTTGATAGTAATCCATCTATTCCAGTTTCTATTCCTTTTTTAACCCTTTTCCTTCTTTGTAGAATTAACCATCCATCAAGCATGTCATCGTCTTCTAAAACTTCTTCTGATGGAGATTCTGGATGCTCATATATATTATCATAGAGTGATGACCAAATGATAACGCTTTTTTGTTCTTCTGTTAAATCTACAGCAGGAACGCCAAATAGATTATTCTCAGACTTTCTACATGACCATGTAGATCGCCAAGGATCTGTTCTGGCTATTTCTCTAAAATCAGAATCAGATATTTTATTTTCAACAAATACTGAAGTGGCATCTTCTAAAAGTGGTTCTGTCTGCTTCCAAAATTCATCGCCTTCCCAAACTCTAGTTCCGTCTTCAAACAAAAGCCCTTTACCAACTAAATACCTCATTTTATTCATGGAGGCAGTACCCTCACAGGATAAATGATTGTAGGTACTTTTTTCTCTGTATAATTCAGAGTATGATTCCTTTGCTATTTTAAGCATTTTTCTAATTAATTTTCGTTCTTCTGTTTTGAATGTGGCTTCAAATAATCTTACTTTTAATTCTTCAATATCCTTTGGCATTTGAACGATTTGTTTTTCTTTCTCATCATCCCATACATTGTTGCTATACATGAAGAATTCTAATTCTTCTTGATTGTATAGACCTTCTAATGCTGCTTCTTCAAATGATTCTATGAATATTTCTTGAGCGATGTGGCGAATGTGGCGATCTGGCTGTTTAAGCAAATAGACTTTTCCGTTGATTTTACAACGAAAAAATCCAGTAATAATTCTACTAATATATAATTCCTTCTTAAACTGTTCCATCCTATATTCCTAAAAATAAGGGGCAACAGGTTCCCCTGCTGCCCACATATTTATTTACAAACTATTATAGATCAGCAGTGCTTCGTAAAGCAGATGTAGGATCTACTGGATGCTTAATAGTAAAGTCATTGAAGGTTTTGAATGAGTAAGTAACAGTTGCGTTATTGCCATCAACACCACCACCTTGGTAATTACAAGATTGCATCTTGTTTTTTGTACCAAGATCAATAACAGTACCTTCGGTAAGAACTAACTTAATTGTCTGATCTTTCAAGTTGTTACCATTGTAACTGTTAAGTGCAGAACCACTTTCGGTTACTTCAATTTCATCTCCACCCTTTGCCAATACTTCAAATTCAGCAGTAACTTCTACTGGGAATTTGGTATATCGGAAGTAAGGTGCTTTTCGACCCAATTCAAGAATCTGTTCACGACCAAGGGTCGCAGAAGCAGAAGTAGATTGGAAAGATGTATTAAAGCAATTTAAAGTAGCATTAACAGTATTTTTACCAGAAGCATCAATACCAGGAATCTGAGTTGGGAAAAGTGATTTGCTCATATTAAGATGCTGTCTTTGAGCAATACCAGAGGCAGACCTTTGAGCACTATAATTAGTTGCTTCATCATATGGGTCAGCATCCCAAGCAGGACTAACACTATCTGCTGGCTGGAAGTTTGGTGTCCACTTACCAGTAGAACCAGTATTCCAAACTTTATTGTTTGCAACCATAGTTACTGATTCAGTAGCATTTCCATCAATGCCAATTTTGTAAGAAACTTGACTTACAAAACAACCAGAAACAACGCAAGTAGAACTTGGAACTCCAGAAGCAGCTTCTTGAGTATCATCAGTAATAGAAAGAGCAAGAATTGCTTTCTTATTAGATCGACCAACCAAAGTTGCACTAGAAGCACCTTGAGTTCCGAGATGGTACAACAATGGAAATCCATCGAGCACCTTTTCAAGTGTAACTTCTACATCTGCAACACCTTCAATGTTTTCATAGATTGAAATCATGCCGATTTCAAAAACTTGTTGAAGATTAAAAGTGGTGTTAATACCAACAGATTGAAGACCACGAACTTCTTGATAAGAAGAAGATCCATCTGCTGCAATGCCTACTGCTTGACAAGCGTAAAATATTCTTCGATTTGCCATGTTTAAAATCTCCCATATTAAATTCTGTCCAAAAATCAACCCTCATTTAATTAATACACCAATTTAAAGAGAATCTATTGAGAAAGTAACTCTTATACTAGATCTATACATAGGTGGGGCAGCAATCTGCTCTTGAGATCTAATTTTATCAAAAGATATTAACTTCCATTGATAATTAGTTGTTATATCCCCATAATTTAATCCAGATGGTGCTATTTGCCCATCATATGTAAGTGGGTATTTTTGATCGGCTAAAAGTTTTGTCTTATCTATGCCCCAAAACCTTTTTTCCCATTGATTAACAATAATGTCATGAACTTGCCTTCTATCCCAAGGCGTTTCTGCAAAAACATGCATTAATATATCTTGTTTGTGAACCCTATTTATAGCCCCTATCTCATAAGGTGTCATACTTACAGATGGCAATGTTTCTAAAACTATAGCAGGAAGCTGTATTCTATTTAGCGAAAGAACATCCCAAGCACCAGACCCCTTAGACGAAAATTGAACATCGTCAACTCTAAAACTGTCATATTGTATGGTTTGAAACCAAGGTATGTCAGCAGATACAATCTTTACATTCCTATAAGAATGTTCACATTTAACTATACTGGTTGTAGCTATTGGGGAATTAAAAATAATTTTTCCTTCGGGATAATTTATCTTATATCCAGAAGGTCCAGATGTGTTTTTAGGTATAAAAGATGTGTTTACATATATACCACTAATGCTTATAGGCTGGTGACTATATTCAACTCCAGACTCCCACACCCAATCTGATCTAGCACCTTCCCAAACAGAACCATTTGCATATCTAGGATCTCTAGAAAGCCTCATCTTATAAGATGGCAAAGAATGTGAGCCAACTCCTGTGGGATAAACACCTGTTGGAACATAAATATTTGTAAAAGCACCAGCACATAAGAATCCATTTTGCATAAACAAATGAACAGATGTTTCAAGAAGATCCGAAAATAATGGGTCACCATAATTAGAAACGCCATGAAATTTAATGCTCATCTTAATAAATCCTCTAATCCTTTTTGTAACTTTTCGAGCATGTCTATTTCTGTCGCAATCAACGCCCTAGTTATCCAGTTGTCATCTATTGTTCCAGAATGATTTGGGTCTACTCTAAATCCTTTTGACATTTTTGGCGAAACCATTAGTGCGTAACCGCTTCTTGAACCCTTTAAGGGCGTACCCTTTTCTTTCATTACTTGATAATCAGCAATAACTATAGTATCACCAGCAGTTAGTAGCCATCTTAGCCAATCTACAGTATTTCCATTTGAATCATAAGCCCCAAAACCTTTATCTAATAAAAATTCTATACCACCCTTCAATAATTGTAATCTAATCCCGCCTAAACTTGCTGAAGTTGATCCAAGTTTTGTAAGCTCAATTGATCCAGATACTGCCTTTACTACTCTCTCTCCAACATTTTCTCCTGCCCTAAAACCAAAATCTCTTCTTAGCTCTCCAATATCTAAAGAATAGTAAGTATCATTTGGCCCTTTCCTTAATTTTTCTTCAACATAAGCAACAAGACCTGACCTTATTTTTCTAATTAGCTGGCTTATTGTTCGATCAAGAATTGCTTTTATTTCTGATGTTGCAGCTATTGAGAATTGTTGTTGATCAAGCTTGACATCGTATTTAAAAGAAGCCATATTTAAGCTCCTATTCTATTCCATATAGCAACCCAATATCTGTTTTGCACTATGTTTCCTTGATCAATAGGCTCGCCAGCGAGTTCATATGTATATCTGATCATTGGCTCTAAACTTATTTGCATAATCATTTTTCTTGACTGCAAAACATTCGCCAAATCTTTTATATATCCCTTAGTTTGAATTGTTCCCGCTGGATGATGTATATTTGCTGGAATTTTAACAAACCAATCAGAAGGGCTATTTGATATTAAAAGTTTTATTGGAATTGTTATCTCTGAAAAATGATAGCCCCTACCATCACACAAAGGACAAATGCTGCCATTTGGAAAAGGCATAGGGCCACCGCTAGTCCAATGATTTGATGACTTATTTCCAATTGGATCTATAACGCAGTTAACACAAGCACTTGGAAGTGGAGGATAAACCAATAGGCAATCCTTGCCCAATTGATCTATTAGGTCATCTATAGCATCTTGAGCTATTTTTTTAACATCATCAGATAATGTGAATAATTTGCCCATAATGTATAATACACCACTGATAATTATACAATTAAAGCTTCTTTAAAATTAAATAATCATCTGAAGACTTAATTACACTGAGTTTTTCTGATTTTTTATAAATATCTAGAATTTGTTGATCTGCTTTCACTATAATCAAACAATCATTAGACCTTAAAAATGTTTCTTGTTTTATCAATGAGAAATCAATAAGTTCTTGAGATAGCCCTTTATAATTAATTAATAGAGTTCTAAGATTATCTTCTGGTGCTTGGAAATCATCTTCTTTATCTGTAAGAATAAAGTTTTCATAACTAAAATTCTTTATATTTGTTTGCAATTGTTCTTTAGATTGATTTTTATATTCATCTACTCTAACTACCCCAAGACCCTTTTGGCAGAGAGCGAGAGTGGTTTGTAAACCTTCTGAGCTTATATCTAAACAATATGAGTTGCTTGCTGCCCAAACAATTTCTCTTACTGCTTCAACTGAAAGCCCACCATCAACATTAGGTAGAGGAACATATTGCATTCTAAGTCTGAGAATATTTTCTTCAAATGTGTAAAGAAAAGGAATAATATTTTCTTTTTCACAAATATAAGAGAACTCTGCACCTTCTTTATAATCATCTAAAACTTTTTGTGCAAAATCTTTACTTACAAAATATAAAGGTGCATCATCTAGTTCATCAACATCAGCAATTTTATAAGAAAGTTGAGAATGTTTTGTCTTTAAAGATGATTTGTTTATCTGATCAAATATAGTTATCTTTGCTTGACCTGTTTTAATTAGTGGCCAAAAATCAATCATTATATTTATATTTTTTTCTAGTCTTAAATTGCCCTTACATATTAACGCATAGTCATTTCCTTCTGCGATAAATTTTTCTAATACAGATTTTAGATTTGCACCCAACATATATTCTTTTTCTTTAGTCCATTTAATTTTTTTAAATGATTCTTCAGTAGTTACACTTTCTCTTCCAATAACATAAGCTTTAACTTTGATGGCATTTTTTTCTGAAGAGTTTATTGGGGTAGGATTACCAATAATTTTAGATGAATCAGCAATAGCTTTAAATAGCTCTTCTTGTGTTACTTTGCTAGTAAAATAATTAATTACTTCCCTATGATTCCAACCAATTTCTGTCCAACCAACAATATAATTAAAGATTCTATCTACAACAGATAGTGGGTACGGAACACCTTTTGGTCTGCCAAATCTATGTATCCATTTTAAAAATGTAAGACAAACTGTTTTTCCACCATTCTGTCTAACCTTTTCTTGTATATAGCCTTCTTCGCCACCAAATCCACGAAAACTCTTATTGAATCCTGGCCAAGCATCTTTCCTCATGCAAAAAATGCCTAGACCTTGCATTGGAATTTCAAATTCTTCTTCTGAAATAGCTCTAGGATCATTCCCCCAAGTTCCATACATATGACCTCTCCAGCCTGGGTCAAAATGCGTAGATGTGCTTTTTTGATCATCATAAAGAAGTGGACCTTGAATTAAATTCTTTGTGTTTTCATTTTGCTTTAAGTATTCTTTAAGCTTCTGAATAGAGTCTTTTGTAAAAATAATATGGCAATCAATACACATTACAAATTTGCCAGTTGCCATTTCAAAAACATGATTTCTAGATTGAGATGTTCCAGCTTTTTCTGGAGCGTGTATATACTTAGCACCAACACTTCCACATGTTGCCTTAGTATCTTCACAAGATTTCGGCTTTGTATCTATTACTAAAAGTTCTACATCTTCTAGATTGTGAAAAGCTTTTAGTGCTTGAAGTGTAAAATAAACACCATCGAAATCATCATATGTAGCCATACCAATGGTTAATAACATAAATCCTCCTTTAGCTTCCTAAAACTTAAATTAAGCCTGTTTTGCAACAAACAAACCAGATAGCTCAACCGAATAAACATTGACCGCATCCAATGGAACAAACCCATTCTCAAATACTAGTTCTTGACTTGCTGACAAATTATATGATGTAGTTGTATCAGCAGCTTGACCAAAATTCAAGTGCATAATTCCAGTAGAGTTGTTTTTAAAGTAAAAATAATTTCTTGATGGTTTTGAAGCAAATACTTGTTGGCTAATTCCTGTTGCAGCAATAGCACTAGAGCCATCTTCAAGACTGTCGCTCATGCTAGTATCTACATTATAATAACCAAAGTTTCTTCCTATATTTATTGATGCAATATCATTGAATGTCCTCACATCAACCCTATTGTAATTAATTACTTCTCCAGTAGGATGACCTTCAGTTGGTTGAATAGTTGAAGATCCAATTTTAATCGTACCGCCATTAATTATATGATGAGTTGCCATCTAACTACTCCTTATCTTGAGAAAAATGTTCTGCCTTCGTTGCCATTATAATAAGCCTGATCTCTAGAACCAGCAAACAGCCTAAACGGACTCATTATAGCAGCACCAGCCGTTAATCCAACTCTTGCTGTTTGATATTCTAGTTTAACTTCTTCGTAAACATAACACCAACCTTTTTCTAGCAATTTCATTCTACCATCCATAGTTCCACGCAAGTCAATAGAAGAACTACCATCTCTAATAGCAATTCCTTGACCAACAGCCCTTCTTGTCTCGCCACGCTCTATTAAACATGCTGATTTTATGGTCACTAAATTTATAAAATTATCATCTCTAGTAGTCGCCCTATCTACTGGACTAGGCTCAATCGTGAGTGCTTGAATATCAACTTGAAAATTATTTGCAAATCTTAATTCTGAAGTAACTAATTGAGCAGCAACAGCAATTACTTGCGTAAGTCGTTTATCTGTATAGAGTTGTGGAGAAACTAAATCGTCTAGTAAAACTCTCAATAATGTTATGAATTCTGCTTGCCAGTACATAATAACCTCTATGGTTAGAGTATTGTTTCAATTAATAATACACCATATTTTAATCGGTAAATGGTGGCACTATAACTATATTGCCAACAGACAGTGTAATTATATGGGTATTAGATAAGGTAGATCTAAATTCATATGACCACCTTCCTGCCCCAATTTGTGCTAATTCTTCATTGCTAAGTTCAACTCTTAAAGATGTTCCATTAAGTAGTTGTGCTCGTTTAATAAATGTTGGTCTAGAATCAATCATAAAGTCTGTAGTAGAACCAGTTAGGTTTGGCCAATCAACAGAAGTTATATCTATCGATCTTGATTCTTGAATTAAATAATCATCTGTAAGTCTTAGTTCTATAGGGTCTGCTGGATTAATCGGTATTGGATTTGTTAATGATGGAACTCCTACTCCAGAAGTGGCACATCTTGTGCTTACTTTTACATCTACATTTTCATATTCTTCTGAATTAATTGCGGTAACACCTAAAAGTTCAGACCCACAATAAAATTTAATAGCACCTCTAAATGATGTTGGTATTATTCCAGTAAATAAATAATTGCCATTTGTTAAATTTGCAAATCCTGTTGAGTGTGAAACACCATAATTTGTTCCATCACCATTTATTAATTGTGCATACATATAACTACAGTTTTCATATTTTTTGCCCAAAGAAAGACTAACCCCTAAAGTAAATCCTTCTGATGAACTAGGATTTGAATTAGATGTAAATACAGCTATTTCATAACCAAGGTATTCTATTGCTGTGGTAATAGAAATTTGTTCGCTAACAGATTCTGGAGATCCATGAGAAATAGCCCTAATATAATATGTTGTTCCTGGATTTAAATTTGAAATAGTAACACTATGACTTGTTACTAAATTAGAATCTTCAACTGTAGAATTTGCATAACCATAATTTGGTTCTGATCCTAATGTTGTGCGAGAAGTAGTGTCATAAATAATACGACTGGTTGAAGGAGTATTTGTTTGCCAAGTAATTTGTACTTGACTGTTGTTTATAAAAACATAGTTCAATAAAGAAATTGTTGGGCCTACTGGGGTAGGAGTAGGTGTTGGAGTAGGCGTTGGTGTCGGTGTCGGTGTCGGTGTAGGCGTTGGGGTAGGTGTTGGTGTTGGAGTCGGTGTAGGCGTAGGTGTTGGGGTAGGTGTTGGGGTAGGTGTTGGTGTTGGCGTTGGAGTCGGTGTTGGGGTAGGTGTTGGAGTCGGTGTTGGAGTCGGTGTTGGGGTTGGAGTAGGAGTAGGGGTTGGAGTAGGCGTTGGAGTAGGCGTTGGAGTCGGTGTTGGGGTTGGAGTTGGAGTAGGGGTTGGAGTTGGAGTAGGCGTTGGAGTAGGCGTTGGAGTTGGAGTAGGGGTTGGAGTTGGAGTAGGCGTTGGAGTAGGCGTTGGAGTAGGGGTTGGAGTTGGAGTAGGCGTTGGAGTAGGCGTTGGAGTAGGCGTTGGAGTCGGGGTAGGTGTTGGCGTTGGGGCAGTGTAACAATTTTCTCTATTAAAAACTGTAACATTAGAACTTTCGTAATTTGTTACATATAAATTTTCTCCATCCAATGGCATTGCAATACCATAAGGATTAATCCCGCCAGTTAATACAGTATCAATTAAATAAATCATTCCATCTAAAGAATTTATTGTAAATATAGAAACACTATTGCCAATAAAATTAGTCACATAAAGATTTCTATTGTCTGAAGAAATCAAAATATTTTTTGGTTTTAATCCACAGTTTACATCTCTAAAATGAAGCAATGCACCTGTCGATGGATTTCTTGAAAAAATTGAAACTGTATTGTCATATGAGTTAAGGCAATAAAGAACTCTTCCATCTAATGAAACAACCATTCCTAGCGGTTCATTTCCAGTTGCTATTTTTGTTGAACCAGAAAGAACTCCTGTTGATGACCTTCTAAATATTGAAATGCTATTGCTTTTAAAATTTGAAACATAAACATTTTTTTGATCTGAAGAAAAACAAATTTCGTTTGGTTCAAGTTCAGTAGCCGTACTATTTACTATAGTTAATAAACCAGTAGAAATACTTCTTGTATAAGAAGAAACAGTATTTTGATCTTTATTTACAAGATAAATATTTGTGTCATTTAAAGAAATTATAATTTTAGTTGGGTTAGATCCTGATGATGGAATTGTTGCTGCTATACTTAAGGAACCATTTAAAGTATTTCTGTCAAAGATTGAAACTGTTCCAGAAGAATAGTTTGTTGCATAAACATTTTTACCATCATTTGAAATACATACTTCGTAAGGATTGACTTCTGTGGGAATTACTGCATCAGAAGTAAGAACTCCAGAAGTAGTGTTTCTACTATAGATCGAGAGTGTGTTTGAATTAAAGTTTGCTACATAAGCATTTTTGCCATCACTAGATAAACACAATCCTTTTGGATTTAATTCGCTTGCTATAATTATCATTTTAAACTAATCCCCCAATTCTGCAAATAGTTGGATCTGATAAGGATGAACCTTGAATTTCTGCGTATTTACTATCGTAATTAGTTCTGGTCGTAGAAATTCTAATAGTGTCAAAAGTATTAGCTGGCATTCCAGAAACAGTGACTAATCCAGTATTTGAAATTGTAACTGTATAGTTTCCACCTGATTGATAACTATAAGTAAAATTAGCATCATAATTAGTAATTTGTACTGTAAATCCATCTAGTGTTGATGTTACTGAACCAAAAACTGGAGTATTAGCTACATTTGCAATAAAATTTATAGTTACACTTTTTCTAATTATGTCTGGAAACAAACCAGTTTGTTCATTAAGTGGAAGAGTTTGCGTACAGCAAAAAGGACCAGTATCAATTTTATAAAAATCAATTACAATACTAAAATCTTCTGCTAAATTATTTTTTACTTTAAAAATAAATGGCGTTAAGGATTGTGTTGGACATACCCAATTATAATTAAAATTATTTAATCCAAAATAGGGTATTCCTTGACTACAACTAGGAGAAAGATCAAACTGATATGGAGTAATATTTGTATTTTCGCTTAAGAAATTTGATAAATCAACAAGCTTACTGTCAAAAACATTGCAATTTTGAATTGATGAAATTCCAGACTCATAAATTGTAATATTAAGTGCGGTATTAAATTGAAATTCAAAATATTGATCATATGTTAAGTTAACAGTTAGCGGAAGAGCAGAAATATTCTGCCCATTAAGACCTCCTGTTATTTCACAACAGTATTCACATGCAGGAATACTTGGTGGTGGAACAATTGGAACATTTGGAAGAGTTGGAACAGGAGAAAATGGAGGACTATCACTTATACATTCTCCATAGAAACAATATTGTGGTGGAACGCAAATTGTTCCACAATCATTACAATTAAAGCTATCAAATAATACATTTTTACAAATTCCATCACAACATTTAAATGGTGCTGGACAAGATGAATTACAGCTTCCACAATTAGTAATGCTGTCAAGAATATCTACACAGCTTCCGTTGCAACAAGCCGTTCCAGTGCCACAAACAGTTTCACAATTTCCACAATTTGCTTCATCTGTTAGTTTGTTAACAACAATACCCCCACAACACGATTGACCTGTTTGTAAACGCTGACCACAACCACCACAATTATCTGAATCTGTATCTAAATCTACACACGCACCATTGCAGCATGTTAGTCCTGCACCACATGCGTTTCCACATGTTCCACAATTTGCTTCATCTGCCAATAAGTCTTTACATATGCCAGAACAGCATATTGTTCCATATAAACAAGTAACTCCACAAGCCCCACAATTTGATTCGCTTGTATTTAAATTTACACATGTTCCGTTACAGCATGTTTCTCCTACATCACAAGCATTTGTGCAAGAACCGCAGTGCTGTTCGTCTGAAAAATAATTATAGCACCCTCCATTACAACAAACATCTTGTGGACCACAAGCATAATTACAAGTGCCACAATTATCTACATCTTGAGAAAGTTCTTTGCATACTCCATCACAACATGTATAACCTACAAGACAAGAATTGTAACAACTACCACAATTTGCTTCGTCTGTATTTAAATTTTTACATGCTCCGTTACAACATGTTTCTCCTATAGCACATACATTTCCACATGTTCCGCAATTTGATTCATCTTGACTTAAAATAGAACAAACTTTAGGTAAGGCAGGATTTGGATTTGGGCAACAACTGGCTTGTTCGCTTCCGCAACAATAACCATCACAACACATTCCATTTGGACAAATAGTTCCACAAGCACCACAGTTATTTCTATCTGTCTTGGTATTTTTACAAACGCCATTACAGCATAGTTCATTTTCCCCACAAACAACTCCACATGCCCCACAATTTGATTCATCAGAATTATAATTTGTACAAACACCATTACAACATTCATATTGTTGATTACCAATACCAACCATGCCACATTGATTTCCACATGTGCCACAATTAGATCTGTCTGTTTGAGTATCTATGCATGAATAAACCCCATCTTTTTCACAGCATGTTTTACCAGCATCACAAACATTCCCGCAAGCACCACAATTTGAAGAATTCAACTTGCTTACACAGATAGGAGTAAGCCCACCCGCTGGATTCTGGCAACAATTTGATTGGCTATTACAAGCATTAGAAGGATCTAAACAGCCTGGGTCGTATGACTTTTCTCCTTCTCTTTGAACACAAGAGCCAGCTACACATTCAACCCAAATCCGTTGTACATAACTACCATTCTCATCTACATCATATTTAAAGGCTTCTTTTCCAGAGGTTGTAACTCCGTTTATTATAAGAAAACATTCATTAGTACATGATCCGCAATGAGTAAGACTTGCTTGCAAATCTGTGCAACTACCATCACAACATTGTTTTCCATTGGTGCATGTTTGATAAGGGGTCCAGCCAGGATAATTACAACCACCACATTGAGTGTTATCAGTCATTAGATCTACGCAAGTACCAAAACAACAATGTGTTCCTGATGGACAAACATTGCCACAAGTATTGCAATTATTATCGTCAGTACCATATTTGCATACTCCACCACAACACAATGACCCAACTCCAGTTTGATTATCTGTGCAATCATTCCCGCATTCGCCACAACTTAGTGGGTCTATTTGATAATCTCTGCATACGCCATTACAGCATTGTTCTGGAAATACACACTGATTTCCACATGACCCACAATTATAAAAATTGCTTGATGGATCTATGCATCCTGCTGCTGCACCAAAAATTGGATTAGCAGGAGCACAACAAATTTTACCTTGTGGTTCACAAAAACCATACAAGCAATCACATGAGTCAATACTACAACAGTAGCCATCTTTACAATAACTTCGAGCACCACAATCATTGCCACAATCACCACAGTTTCGAGCATCACGATATATATCTACTGCTACGCCACCGCAACATGTATTAAAAACAGGATCTGAAGTTATATTATTATAACAACTTCCGCAATTGGTTTCATCTATCTGCAAATCTACGCAATGACCACCACAACATTTTTGACCTCCTGTGCATGGACCATTACAGTTTTCACATGCATCATCAAGCCACCCAACATTTTTACATGTTCCATTACAACATGTTTCTCCTGCACCACATACTTTTCCGCATGATCCACAGTTTCTATCATCAGTAGATGTATCAATACAAGAAGAAACGCCATTTGCTACACAACATGTTTTGCCATTACAATTACGACCACACCCACCACAATTTTGATTTGTGCTTACTAATACTCCCTCACAACAAATTTGATTAAGTCCAGTACGATTTCCACATGCACCACAATTATTATAATCATTATAAAATATACAGTAACCATTACAACAATTAAATCCAGCAGCACATGCTGGAATACATGGTCTTCCACCACCAGTAGTACCATTTACTGTAAAAACATTTATTTCTTCATTTGGATCAAAGTACTGCTCTTGCCAAAAAAGAACATTGTCGATATTTACTGCTTGATATATACACACATCTAAACTTAAAATTTCACCTTCATAAGATGGAATTATTTGTAAGTTTGATGGTTCAATACAATTAGACATTTTAAAACTCCTATATATGACCAACTGGTCTAAAATAATATATTGTGCTGGGCAAAAGCCCAGTGACAGTAACAGTATGTGTTGTGGTTAATTGTGTATTTTCTACTGTTGAATTTTGATAACCATAATTTGGATAAGTCGATGGAGATAAAACCTGTGTTGTTTCATATAAAATACGACTAGTTAAAGGAATTAAACTTTTCCAAATAACTGTTACTGATGTTGTTGTTCTTGCAGAATAAGTGATGTCGTAAATCATTGAGCTTGGAATAGGCGTTGGAGTAGGAGTCGGGCTTGGGCTAGGTGTAGGCGATGGCGTTGGACTAGGAGTCGGGCTAGGTGTTGGGCTAGGAGTTGGGCTAGGTGTTGGCGTAGGCGTAGGTGTTGGAGTAGGCGTAGGTGTCGGTGTTGGAGTAGGCGTAGGAGTCGGTGTTGGCGTAGGAGTCGGTGTTGGAGTAGGCGTAGGAGTCGGTGTAGGAGTCGGTGTTGGCGTTGGTGTAGGAGTAGGCGTAGGTGTCGGTGTAGGAGTCGGTGTTGGCGTTGGTGTCGGTGTTGGCGTAGGTG
>Ga0209596_1000065_pt1 | contig 91057 bp, 80 predicted proteins | sample M_130807_MF_Meta_FD_187314 | JGI IMG/M metagenome (GOLD analysis project Ga0209596, IMG submission 187314) | Freshwater microbial communities from Lake Montjoie, Canada to study carbon cycling - M_130807_MF_MetaG (SPAdes) (version 2) | ecosystem: Environmental > Aquatic > Freshwater > Lake...
CCCAAATTTGCTTTGCTTGAACGACCTTTGTCACTTTAGCATCTTCGATTGATGCCTCAACAGGCCAACGAAGCGTAAACTCTTCATTATTTTTAACTGCGTTCATAAATTCATCGGTAAGACGAATCGAGATATTCGCGCCTGTTACTTTTTTAAGATCGCGCTTGATATTAATAAACGTTTCTATTTCGCAGTGTGCGATTGATATAGTAATCATCAGGGCGCCGCGCCGGCCGCCTTGTGCAACCTCTCTGCAAGTATTGGAAAATCTTTCCATAAAGACACCAATACCATCCGTGGTACCAGCAGCATTCGCTGTGTTCATTCCTTTAGGGCGAATTGTAGAAATATCAAATCCTACGCCGCCGCGGCGTTTCATAATTTGCGCTTGTTCTTGATCAGCAAATAGAATGCCTCCATATGAATCTTGAGGGGCATCGATTACGAAACAATTTGATAAAGATTGCGTTTTGTAATCATTACCGATTGCTGACATTGGAGAACCTTGAGGTATTACACATCCAATACCCTTAGATTCGGCAGCAAGTTCATCGAGTGTCATTGATAGCCATCTTGGTTTCTCAATATGATCGACATCTGCAAGAAGGCAAAAGATCTCTTTCTCGGAAAGTGGGTTAGGATATTTGTTCTCTATCCTTGCGAACTCCTTAGCAAGCCTGAGATGCATGTCTGTTGGTGTTGATTCGAGCAATTCGCCGCTAGCATTTCTAAGCGCATACTTCGAAATGAATACACCTGCAGCTAGTTCATCACCGCCAAAGTACTTTAAAGATGCTTGATATGCTTGATCGTGTGTGTATATCATATTAAAATCTCGAATAAAGGATGTTGATTATATTACGTTCATTTCAGCAGTATTTGTTTTTTGTAATGGAAACTCGTTTTTTAGCTCTTGCCATTTTGCACGGAGGGCTTTCTTTTGAACCTCGTCATCAGATACCTTCACTGCGTCAGGCGAGTCGGCTGCACCAACTATTTCAAATTGGCTCCTAGCTGTATTGATCTTTGCAGGGAAAACTAATCCATCACGACCAGCTCGATTCTTAGCGACATATAAGCGTCCCCAGCCAGATGCTTTTTCGTGAGATCTTCTGGAAACAGATATAATGAAATCGCATATCATTGCCTTACCATATGCCTCAGACATATTTGTCATATCGATAATCTCGGCATTAGCTCCTTCTTTGTTTGCTTGCGAGGCCGTCCAAATAGGAATGCCCGTTTCCATTGCCAGCCCTCTGAGCTCCTCATATACAAGCTTCAATTCATGTCTCAAAGAATCATATTGACGAGTTGATCTCATAATATCAGCATAATCGATAATAACGATATCAGGTTTAAATCCTTTAAGGCTTAATCTTTCAATATGTGAACGAATTGTAAAGATTGTTGCTGTATTTGTTGGATATTCCTTAATGAATAATCTGCCAAGTGATTTGTTTGATTCATAGAATGATTTTACTTCATCTTTTCTATCCATCACGTCGCTAGAATCTATATCGCATAAATTAGAATCATAGCGTATACCTACAGCAGTTTCTGATAGTTCGAATGTGTAATGAAGAACATTCTTTCCACATCGCAATGCATTTGCACCAAGCATAATTAGAAAATGACTTTTTCCTGAACCGCTACCGCCTACGACGCAGAGTAATTCGCCTTTACCAGAGCCACCATTTAATATGTCTTTTTTATCAAGATCTGGGATACCTGTTGGGATTGTATCTCTTTTGAGTAATGTCCATCGTGAATCCATCTCATTAAAGAAATCGTGACCAACAGATGGTGCTGTTCCGACTTGAACTGCTTTCTTAATTGATTCTACGATAGACTCATATTTGTTGGCCTGCATTTGATCGACAGCATTTTCAAGTGCAGCCTTAAGTGCTTGCTTTCTACAAAAATCAAGAGACTTTTCGCGGACAAATTCTAGATCTCCTGCGTCAGGATTACTTTTCATCCGTTGAAGGTAATCGATGATTTGATCTCGAAGAATTACGTCTGTACCAACTTTCAAATCCTCTCGAATAATCGTAACAAGAAGTTGTAACGTTGGAAAAACCTTATACTTCTTTGAATAAGAAAAATAACGGTCAGATAAAAACTGAAGATACTTTAATTCGAAATATGATGAATCAAAAACCTCAGTCATCTGCTCCGCAAATTTCCAATCTGTTAACAATGCTTGCATAATCTTTTCTTGAAAAGATTTGCCATATGTACCGAATGTTGGAATTGTTGTAATTGTAGTAGTCATAAAACGTTTTTAGCAATAAGTTAATCGTGAACTACGATGGCGCAATTTAAGTCGTAAAAGAATCCTTCAATATCGAAACCTTCGATACCTTCTTTAATTAAAGCTTGAATTAGCTTCATTCTATTTACTCTTGGTTCGAATGTATCTATAACATATTGCATCTTCGAAACCTGATCTCCTGATAACATGCTACCATCAAGATGAACCAACTTCCAGTTTCTTTTAATATCGTCAACACATTCTATTATACGACGATAAACGATAGATTCGTCAATTCTTGATTGACAAAAATCAAATATATCTTGCAAAATCAATACTTGATTGCTACCCAGCATAGGCAGCTTTGACGCAACTTTTTTAAAACCGATGCCTTTAACACCTGGTACGTTGTCACCGGCATCGCCGCAAATAGCCTTAGCAATTGCAAAATTATGAGTGCTAATCCTAAACTCTTCGAATATTTCTTGTGCAGTAATAATTTTCTTTTTATGAAGACTATAAATTCGTGTTGTATCGTCTAAAAGTTGATACATGTCCTTATCGGAAGATACTATAATTTTATCTTTGTTTCTAAATGAGCCTGTACATAATTGTGCTATTATGTCATCTCCCTCACAATCTGAAACGTATATCTGGCATGCTGGAATGAACTTCAGCATTCCTAATAAAGACATCAACTGACGTTTCTTATTCGTTTCAGAATCAGGAATATCGTCGCCGTAGAATCGATTTAATTTCTCGGCTTTTCGACCCATTTTATATTCTGGGTATAACTTTCTTCTACGCTGCGACCCGCCACCTTCCCAAGTAATATAAATTCGAGATGGTTGAATCTCCCTTGCTATCCGTTGCATCGACTTAAGAAATCCAATGCAACCGCCCATTTGCTCACCATTTTTATTCATGGTAGGATAAGCGGCCCAAGATCTCAAAAAGAGATTAGCAGCATCAATTATGAGTATCGGATGTTCTTGACTCAATGTTATTAAATCCCAGTGCTACCAAGACCAGCAGCTCCACGATCTGTCATTGTTATAGTTGTTGCCTTCTGGAAGATGGCTTGAAAAATCGGGAAAAATACAAGTTGCGCAACTCTATCGCCTTTTTTAATAATAAAATCTTCATTACTTGAATTAAACAAAATTACTTTTACCTCTCCAGTAAAATCGTTATCTATACATCCTGGCGCATTTAATACGGTGATACCATGTTTAGCTGCAAGCCCAGATCTAGGACAAATATAAGCACCAAATCCAGACGGTAATTCAATCTTTATTCCAGTTCCAATAACTATCCTTAACCCCGGCGGAATCGTAAAATTATCTGCAGATTTTAAATCGCAGCCTACAGAACCGTCCGTTTGATACTTAGGAATTAACGAATCATCGTCAGAAATAATCTTAACCCAAATTGGGTTTATAGCTTTATCAAGCATCTAAACCTCCATCGTCAGTAGCGCTATCGTCTTCTAGCTCATTTGAATTGGCTGCCGATCCAGTGACCAATGTCAAAGCAGAATCAATAGCCTCCATCAACCACGGACCGTGTTGCTTGTCTCTAAGAAGTTCGCCAAACTCAGACTTATAAAACTTCTTTTCGATAATAACTTCACCAGTTTTGTCGTCTATAACACTAAGCTCTTTCCACGCTCCTTCGCCAGAAACATTAATCGTTTTACCTTTACGCTTAATAACGCCTGTTTCCTTACAATAAGCACGGACTTGATCAAAGATATATTCATCTTCTGTAATTCCTTTGCCAAAGATAATATCAAATTCACATTTACGAAATGGCGGAGCAACCTTGTTTTTCTTAACAGTTGCGATAACGTGAATACCAATTACATTACCTGCTTTGTCTTTTACTTGTGTACCAGAACTAAGCTTAAGACGAATTGATGCATGATATGGAATTGACTTTCCGCCTGGCGTCACATCAGGATCTCCATGCATTACTCCGATAGCAGTACGCAATTGATTAAGACACAAAAGTGTTACATTGTTTTGTCCAATAACGCCAGTAAGCTTACGCATTCCCTTAGAAATAACTCTTGCCTGAAGACCTATCGTGTTATCTTCATACTCACCATCAAGCTCTGCCTTCGGCGACGATGCTGCCACTGAATCCCAAACTACAAGAATTGGAACGTTCTTATCAAGAATCTGCTTCGCCTTTAAAACAGTCGATTCAATAATAGAAAAAACTTCTTCCGTACAATGTGAATCACAATATACAAATCGTTTACGAACGTCAATACCCATTGTTGCTAGCTTGGCTACAGGTGTCGCGTTTTCTGTATCGATATATACAACAAGACCACCTTGCTTTTGAGCCATGGCTGCAGCGTGATATGCTAAATGAGATTTACCAATTGATGGAGCTCCTGAAATTTCTATAATTCTTCCTTCAGGATATCCTCCGCCAGTTGCATTACGCATTGCATAATTTAATTGAATTGAACCTGCATCGAGCCAGCGCTTAACGATTGTAGGCGCTTCATCTTCCGCAAGATTATAAGCAATCCTTTGACCAAACTCTTTATTAAGAGCTTTAATCAAATCATTTGTCATATTTTCTACGACGCTATCTTCTTCGCGATTGTCTGATTCAAGCTTTGATTTTTTTGCCATTGTTCTATTTCTTAATTTGTTATTCTAACAAGCTTAACGTTGTTTGTTCTAGCCTACTCATCTTGTTTACGATCCTTTAAGAAAGTAGACAAAATCTTTTTATCTTTTGAAGATTTAAACTTTTTGATGACATCGATAGGTCTATCTAACCTGTGCCAATTAACAAGAACAAAAATGTAATTCATTTCCTAAATACGATTTACGCCTTTAAGAAATCTTTTGACATTCATCATATGAAACTTCAAACCTTGTTTTGTTAATCGTTTGAAGTTTCATATGATGAAATCACAAATGTAAAGAAGCATCCAAATATCGGGATTAGAACGCTTCTTTACATTTTATATCATTATGAATCACTCATTCATAAGATCAGCGAATGCATCATCAAGCGATTGTTTCTTAGTACCATCGCCGTCATCATCCTTCTTTGACTTCTTCGTTACATGCTTCTCTGCAACAGGAGGTTTAATCTCCGCAACAAGATCGTCAAGAACGTCTGTCGTCATTGTTCCTCCACGGGTTGTTGCTGGTAATGTTGTATCTTCCGTTCCTCCGCTAAGCCAGTTATTAAGAACTGTTTCAATTTCTTGGGTGGTCTTGAGTCTGTACATATCATCAAGATTCGGAATCGCATTCAACCAAGTTTCAATCTGCTTTGAATTTTCATGAAGTTTTGTTGGTCGTCTAGCAGGATCAACAACAGTATCATTGAATTGCTTGCCTGGTTGTTTCGTAATTGATACCTTTAGATCGAAACCTTCAAGCGGCGAAAGAATATCACCGACGTCCTCATCAAGAAAAAAGCCAAGCATACGCTGATAAACCAACTTACCAAACGCCCAAACTTGAACGCCTTTATCTTCTTCGCCTCGAACGATAACAGGCGTGTAACAACGCATCTTTGGTTGAAGTTTCTTAGCAAGACCTCTGTCTTCTTGTTTTCCGCTGCTATAAAGTTTACGAATTAGATCATTAATCGGATCCGGCTTACCAAACTGGTGAGGAGTTAGAATCCCGGCGTTTTCTCCTAGATAATAAAACCATCTTTCTATAAATGGTTGTCCATCAGGGGATTCCTTCCATTGCAGACAACGAATTTTGTGTTCACCAAGTTGTGGTTTCCACATTTGGATAGACGAAGTCTTAAGACCACTAAGTTCTGCGACACGACGACGAATTGCTTCTAAATCAAGAGCCATTTCCTATTTCCTATTCCTTGTTATTCGTTACTTTTTTAATAATTGTTGAATAAGGCAACATACCTTTTTTAACAACATCAAATTCTTTATCGGTAACTCTTACTAATTTAAACCCTAAGGCGTTGAATGTTTCAACTTAACGAATATCTCTTTTCATCGTTGCTAAAACGACTTTGTCTCTTGGGCTTTTCATCAATGATATTTCGTTGATTGTACGATCTAAGCCGCACCAAGAAACGCCATCAAATTGAATGTAAACGTTATGCGATATCACGTAGAAATCAATTTCATAAGATTCTATCATTACCTATCTAATGATATTTTCTTCACCGAAACTATCTCTTCAACAATCGCATCATGCCCAGCTTGGACTTTTTCGTTTCTTGTTTTTCTTACGAGTTTTAGATCCAGCGACAGGCTGGTCTGGACTCATACCTAGAGGTAATGAAAAACCTGCAATCGCTCCTGCTCCGCTAAACTCTTCAAGTCCGCACTCATTCTCCAGATCATCTTCATCATCCTGTGATGATTCGCCTTTATCTTTATCAGACGAAACAAGTTGTGATGCAGTAGGAAGGTTATTTTCTTTCACAATTTCAGAGATTAACATTCGAATGTATGTACGAAACTCTTTGTTCATATGAACTAACTATCGTCAAGGAGTCCAAACACCGCCAAATTTTTCTTGCATTGTTGAGATGTAATCAGCTGTCATAACAACAAAAACCAACGGATTCGTCTTTAAACAATAAGGCTTGTTTTCATCAAGCACAAATCCATCATTAAGTAAGATTGAAAGATACTCGTCTGTTTTTAGTTTAAGACCAAATTGTTGACACATATGAACGCTTCGTTGTGGCGTTGACATATATTGCATTTCCTTATTGTACTTGTATAGCTCTCCAAGCTTTTCACGGTGCCAATCAGATTCCTGCGGAATATAATAATCTGATACAGTTCCATCATCGTTTGCTAGGCCAACCTTGCCTAAATCATGAAAAAGGCAGCTAATAATTAAGGAATCCTTTGGGACATTCCATCCAAATGATTTTACCAATTTCATTGAATTTGTAAGAACGCGAAGAGAATGATCAACTAATCCTCCTGGCATACAATTATGATAATCCTTTCGCGAGGAAGCAGGACATAACGCCAGTTGTTCTCCTAGCTTATCCACCATCGCCAGCGCGGTTTCAGAACGATCTCCAAGCTTTTCACAAAGAGATCGAAATTTATCAAAATTAGCAGAAATATCTTCTGGACTTAAGCTCATGAATCATATACTACCATAACATGAGCTCATTGTTCATGCCTATTTGACAATTTTAAATATAGTCGCGAAGTAATCGACGAAGACTTCTTGTTGACTCTGATGTCGCTCCACCGGTGGTTTTGTAGCGATTATCCTTACGTAGAACAGCCTTGACTTGATCTAAATCTGTAAAATCCACGTGTTTTTTGCCTGGTGTCTTGTAACCGTATGACGTTAACAACTCCTCGACAGCATCTTCCATAGACATCTTCCACCACTTTCCTTTTCCATCAGTTTTGTCATAATAATTATCTACAACATACTTAACAGCCTGATCAGGCACAGGTTTTCTTTCTGCGGCTTGTTCTTCGTCAACTTCATTTAATGAACGTTGTATTTCTTCTTTGATAATTTGCTTAAGCTGCGATAATGTAATTTTCATTTGTTTTTGCTCCGCGTGAGGTTTGCGTAATGTAATTACATACATCTTAATCATTAGTGACGTTAATCAATTATTTAATGCATTTTTTCGAACTTTAATGGAAACGCAGCTTCGTAACCGTGAACTTTTACAGACGAAATATTCTCAACATCTTTTAATCTATCACTTCTTACATCTAAGATTAACGCGTCGTGAAGCACAAAAAGAGGGCGAATACCGTCAGTTCCTAACGCATCTATAATTGTCTTAAACCCTAGCAATGACACATCAACACCTGTACTTTGAGCGTACGTATTAACAAATAGACGATCCTGAGGGTCGTCAAGCTCAAGGAGTCGACCATGCTTATTACGAACCTTACCATGGTGCATAAACTCATCCTTTAGTCGTTTACGCAATTCTGCGGTTCCAAAATAAGATCGAACCTTTATTACGAACTCTTCCAATTTATGACTACCAATTCCGAGCCGCGCACCTAAAGTAGTCTTAGAGGCACCATATAGTTCACTAATTACTGCAATTTTAACAGTCTCTCTATCTACTAGACCATCAAATAGTTCTGTTGATAATGAGCTGTATAAATCCGGTGCCATAGCAACTTTGCCATTTTCTGCAAGAATAATCCTAGCTTCGAGCGCACTAAAGTCAAAAGAACAAATAGTTCCTTCTGGAAATGTAGATTTTAGTAATTTTCTATATTTTTTCTTGAGCGTTAAAATGTTTGGACCGCTTTCGACAGTTAACCTTCCTGTACGAGTGGAAAATCGATCATAAACAACAGGAGATAAAAAGCCACCAGGGCCTGGTCGAAATGTCGCAAAGGCTCCTGAATCGCGTTCTATTTCCACTGCCTCTTGCTTATATGCATCCGTGTCAATCTTTGCAGACTTAAGATTACAAAGAAGCTGCCCGCCTGGGCACCAGACGCTCTTATAATAATCCTTAGGTAAGCTATCCATGGTTTCTGTAATTGATTTAATCAAATTTAATATAAATGATTTATACGCCGTTGGAGGCATCACTTGCGACCATGGCGGGATAAAGCCAGATATCAATAATGACATTGAACGAATCCACTTCTCGGGTGGAGAGATAGGAATCTCTATGCCTTTTAATTTCAAAAGTGTATCAAGACACATGGGTTTCATCGGATCAAACATACCATCAAGAAGCCAAACGTTCCTAGGTACATTATCAAGTACGGTAAAACCATCAGGTGAAATGAGCATATGCTTCTCAGCTCCAAGAATCGTAGATGAAATGCAAAAACTGTCCACGAATAAAATATAATTCAAAAAACAGCTAAATTACAAGATTTGATTATTTTTTTGTTTCTGCCGTTTCAGACATATTAGCTGACTTTAAAGGAATCGGATCCGGTACGCGCTCACCCGAAGCCTCATCTCGTTCGTTCTTTTCCTTAGTATCTTTACCCACTTCCTTTAGGAGATTTGCAACAGTAGCAGCACCAAAGAAAGTTGAATAACTATCAAAGTGTTTCATCGTCCAGGCGGTTTCAAACTTACCCAGCGAAAAGTTGTGTTGTACCGCTGTGACTTTATAGATAGCATCGAGGGTTGTGCCTGTATCAAAGTCTACTAAAAAACTTTGCATTATATCTGCAAGCGGACAACCTACAGTGTTTAAAGTTAATTCGCCAGGCATAACTTTAATAGGCAAATTGTTTAAGTTTGACATCATCGCATTAGGTGATAGCGTAGATTTACTAAACGCATTCTTCATAGCGATCGTTCCAGCAAGACCTGAGATTTGGGAACTAAATGAAGCATTTATAACCATAGAACTATTAATTCCTACAGAAATTTTTGGTATCTTTTCGCCAATATAATCTTTTAATACATTTTTCCCGCTAGAAAAAGCTCGACCGATAGTAACAGTTTTACCTTCGATATTCTTGTTACTATCCTTACCTATATCAACATAAGTTTGTGGCTCGGTGGCAGGCGGATTATCTGCATAAACACGATCTGTTACAAGTTTAATTTCTTCGGAAGTAACGTCTGTTTCGAAAGCCCTAAATTTGCCATCTTTATCTTGCAAAACTTTTGCTGTTTTAGAATAAACATTAAATGTGCGATCAAATAAGCTAATTTTCATAATTCTTTTCAGCTTTTTGTTTTCTGGGCCTGCGAATTTTGGCGGTGGTGCATTATATTGAGCACCAACCCTATATTGAAGTTTATAAAGCAAGTCTATTTTGTTATTATCACCCTCGTAAAAAACGTCAATCTTCATTGCTAAGGTTGGTTGTTTAAAGGTTCCATACTTGGTAAAAAATTCTTGCATTTTTGAGTCTTTGGCCGCGGCGTTAGCATCGTCCTTTGTTTTTTCGGCTTCCGCATCGACTGCGGCAGGTTCGTATATTTCCCGCATACCGTAGCCTGGCGCGCGCTTATCGCTAAATAAGCTTTCACTACACCACGAGATAAATTCGAATACTGTCATTGATTCCCCGCCGCGGCGCTCGGCTTCTGCAGCGAACTTTGCTTCTGCATGATCTATTTCTATAGGAAATTCAGCAATACTGTGTAAACTAATAGGTCCGCATGATTCATTCATCTGGTAGAAATTAACTTGCACTTCATCGATATTTTGCTCGGCGGCCGAAGCTGTCATCGCAGGAAGACAAAACGATGAAAAAAGTTTTCCAAAAGAAACTAACTTTGATGTAGGCACAGGAGGCGGCTCAGGCTTTTTTGGTGCAACGTTTTTTGTACCGCCGGCTCCGCCACCGCCACCTCCGCCGCCGCCGCCGCGGCCTCCACCACCGCCACCGCCACCTTTAGGTTTCGCCGCAGGATTTAATTGATTTTTTTCCAAATCCCACAACGCTTGAATTTGACCTAAACCTAAGTTCCCGCGGCCAGGCACGTCAACGCCCACCATTCCTGTGTCCTGATTGCGAAGGCTTGCCTCCTGATACAATTTGTATGCCTTCGCATGAAACGGTGTCCAATAAGCGTCAATTTTTTCCTTGGTGTTTCTACCATCGACGCCTTGCTTGGCCGCAACGTCCGGCGGCATTGGCGGGCCATAATTTTCAGGAGGCATATATGTCTATGTATTTCTTTGTCATAGGTTATCTACGTTTACTCTTTTTTGTATCGCTATCTTCCGTTGCCACAAACTAATCGTTTACCTTTTATCGCTATTTCCAGGACTCTAACTCTTACTTGTTTTAATAACCAGTTGCCTTGCCACCTGCTTTGTTGTTCTTGTCAATTTGCACTCTTAATTCAGACATTTCTTGTCCTGAGAACTCGCGAATTTGAGTTTCAGTAAATGCAGGCCCGTAAGGCGTCGCGACGGATACAGCGGATTGTGTTTGATTCCCGCCTCCGGAGGCGTCCGTCGACGATTGAGCGCCGTCAAAGAAGGCTGCGTTATCTTTCGATCTCCGTGTGCTTTCCGCGCTTTTCAATTTAGCTTCCAAAGTCCCATAATACTTATCGATTTTATCAAATGTATTCCTACCACCTCGGCCGAGAGCACCGCCACCGCCACCGCCACCGCCACCGCCACCGCCACCACCGCCGGCACCGCCAGAACCTGCTTTGCCTGTAGGTCCTGCAGGACTCTTTGGAGTGAAGCCAGGTTTAAATTGTTCTAGACTTGCAACGAGGTCAGTGCTAAACATTTTGTTACTTTTCGTAGGGTCATCATGATTTTTTACAGTTAAGTCAGACGGTAAAAATGGGTCGTCATCTAGTTTGGTTCTAAACGCATCAAAACGTTTCTTGGCAAAATCTTTTGCAGAACCTTCTATTTCTGATAGTACCTTTGGTTTTTTCGTTTTAGGATCATATTCATAGAGATAATATAATCTTGAAATTAATTCCTTATTCTTCTGAGTATTAGGACCTTCAGGCTTTTCGGTTTCGAGGCGGATCATTTCATCTTTTAAAGTTTTTAGCAGCTCTTCGATTGGCATCTTTGGTGCCCAATCTGCAGATTCGGCAGCTTCAAAAATTTCGTATAATTTATTATCTGAAGGTTTTCCTACGGCTTCTGCTGCATCAGCTTTTTTAGTGCTATATGATGCTCGTAACTTTTTAATTTCTGCTAGTATCGCAGGAAGCTGTCTTAAAATATTTTTCTTATCATCAGCGTATGTATCTATTCTTCCATACTCTAAAGAGGAGACTGCTTTACCGACCAGGTCTATTTTAAGAGAAACTATGCCTGCAGATTCAAAAGAAAAACTGGAATTTTTTACTGTAAACGGATATCGTACTAACATCGTTTCATTAATAAACTTAGCGTACATGTCTTCGTCCGTGCTGCTTCGCGGGGCGATCCACCCAAACGTTATCCATATAGTGACATCAGAGACTCCGCTAGGTCCTCGTATGAATTCTGAAAATTCTGCAAGACGTGCTTTATCAGGTATCTTAAGTTCTATACTCGCTAGCCATTTAGAACTATTAAGACCAGTGTTAGCAAGTGATATACTAACTGATGATAAAATTGCAGGTGGTAAAAATGGTTTTACGTCGTTAAGGCGACCTTCTCCTTCACGCAATGAATCCATATTAGTTAGAGTCTGAGGCGTCGTAAATAGTTCCATTCCGGCTATGTATGCGCCTTGAATGCTCGGGCTTGTAGGGGACAATTGTTTTTGAGATACAGGCACCCCGACAGTCGCAATAAGTGCGGCATCAACATCCGTGAGCAAGTTTAAAGGACCGCTTTGTTTTGTCCCACGATCTGGTGGCACCGAACCTAATAAAAAGCGAAGAATTGATGGTCTTTGTAAAAATCGTTTTATCGGTATTCCGTTTTCATCCTTCACAAGTTCATTACTCATTTGAGGCATTTGAAACTCAACATCAAGATATGGAACCATATTCGATGCCATCACACTAGGCATATAATTTAAAAATAGTGATATTTCGTCTGTGTTTTTTCTAACGTCTGTAAGAAGAGGCATTCTTAAAACATTAATGCTAACATCGACATCTGGCGGACTGTTCTTGTCAACAAGAAATTGATAGTAGTTAGCGATTGTTATAAGTTGACCTGTACCAATTTCTCCTGAAGGTTTTATGGTTTTCGTTGTCCAATATGCTGTGTCTAAAAAAGTAGCTTGACCTGCAGGGTCAATTGCAACCGTTTGATAACCTACTCCACGAGTTGGGATGTTTTTGAGCGGTCCTAAAGTTGCTATTATATTTGCGCCGGTGGTTATATTTTTAACATATGTATCGTATAAAACCATCTTTTGAAGATCGTTCATAGAATCGTCAAACGCGCTGCCACCTTTGAACTTTGTGGTTTTACCTATGATGTCTGACGGATTAAGCATCCTATAAAAACTAATAGGATCTGTATCGAAACCGAACGATTTAAGCTTTTCGTTATCATCTTCGATCATCCGAGTAATCTTTCGATATCTTTTAAAGAAGGAATTTTAATTACAGTACCTGGCGGCGCTTGAAAAGCCCAACCGATCTCAGATGCTGCAGCAATGACCCACCAATATCTAGCGTCACCATAAATAGCGCCAGCAATATGTTCAAGCCTATCTGCTTGCGTCAATAACATAATTCTATCAATTCGCACTTCCCCCGTTTCAATTGAAGTGCGAATTAGATTCATCGCTTCAGACGATTGCATACCTCTAAAGTCAGGACGAAAACTATCATTTTTATATCTTGAAAATGCTGGCATTGAGTAAACTCTTAATTAACATTATAACTAATTTCATTGACAATTATTCGCCGGTAGAATATGGACCAATAGGATATATTGGTGCTCTATTTTGTCCATTCGCGTCGAGACCCGGTGTGATATCATGAATTGGAGTAAACGAAATAGTTACTTTACACATCTTAGGAGCTTTACGCCCGTCGGACGTATCCCAAGTACCAGCCATCCAATCGAATGACACGCTATCGATAAATCCAGCGAGACCTCGTCCGCCAGCAGATCTAAATGATCTTACGATAGAGTTGGTGTCTGACCTCATAAAGGTTTCTGCGCTGGCAAGATATTTTTTCTTGGCTGCTGCGACGGGGTCAGATCCACCTTCAGCTTCGCTCTTTTTTCTTTCTTCTTCAGCAGCAGCATCAGTGCTTGCCTGTTGATCAGATGCTTGCTTGGCCGCGGCCTCTGCAGCGTTTAAATCTTCGTGGAGTTTTAAAATGTCTTTATCGTATTGTTGTCCCGATGTGTGCGTCATGCCATCTCGCGCTATCAATCTATTAGCATAAAGTGCAAATTCATATTTCGATATATCTGCTTGCTTTTTGCTAATTACATCTTTGTCATATTGGGCATGGATCGCCGCGAGCTTTGCTTTGCGTTCGGCGAGCAACTTATCGATATTTTCTTTTTTGGCGCCGTCGGCGACCAATTCGGCGGAACTCTTGAAGCCGGTGCTCGCGAGGTAATCGTCAAGCGTCATTTTTTCAAAAGCGACTTTAAAAACCGCGTCGGGGGCGTATTTAACTGCTGGATCGATATTGGCATATTGTCTTGTCTTCTCCCCGGCGGCGTCTGCGGTCGCGACCGTAGAAACGCCTTTAACCCTGCATACAAGACAATTTTCTTTAGCGTTAATCAAATAGATTTTATCTTTTGATTTACTATTATCATCAATTGCACCGCGGTATTTAGTGACCTCATCAGCGACTTTCTGCGGAGGAGCCGCCGGACCTGCGGCAGGATTTGATTCCGAACTCTTAGGCGTGCTCGTTGGCGGTTTGACAGCTTCTTCCGCACGAACGAAATCTTCGTCAGGGATCAAATATGCATATTTTGTATTATATGTGTCATCGGCCGCTGCATCCTGACGCTTCTTTGCCTCAGCAGGGGCAGCAACCGCCGCCGCGCGAGCTTCTTTAGCCTTAACTGCTTCGCTGGCGGCAAATTTACCAGTCCAGTCATTTCCCATAATAACTGTTTCTGGATTATCAAGACCGAAAATTTTAGATAAGTTGTATTTCGAATAATTGGATCTAAATAAGTTACCAAGTCTAATACGGATCAGCGGCGAAGCACCGGCAGCTTGCGTAAATGGTTTAGTGAATTGAAAGTCGCCAGAACTATTGGAAAGTTTTTTGCCTTCCGTAAACTGTGGATAAACTAATGTCGTAAGTTTATTAATTTTATACCATAAATCATCAAAGTCATTCGTATCGAGCGCGGCGGCGATAAAAGAAACACCAATTTTTCTTTGGGTGCTCTTATAGATCTTCACGGGTTCTATACGACCGAAACCTTCTAATGATTCATAATTTGCAGTGTAATCATCAGTTAATGACGTAATGAAAGCATGAAAGCCTAAAATTTCATTAGTACGAACATCGTGGAAGTAAAACGGAACGTATTCTGATTCGTAAAGTGATTCTATGCCACTTCGTATTTCAGTCGGAATTCGTGACAATTCAGGTAAAGTCTCCATTCGCATTTTAGACGTTGGATCCTTTGATATCATACCTGAAGATGCTCCGAATAAACTTTTAAGATCCTGATCCTTGGGCTTTAAAAATCCATCTGGCGTTTGATTTATTGCCCACGCCAACTTTCTAACCTTTCCTTGAAAGAGACGACTTTTACCATGCTTGGCTGCGAAATCTCCTTTTCCTGCAATATAAGCGTCAGAAAAAGTATCTATCATCGATATCTTTCTACCTGCATCAAGACCGTCTGCGGTAACATTGTACAACGGTGTTGCGTCATCGCCTGGGCTAAGACCAATATCACCTACGTGAGCGAAAAAGTTGAAAATGCCTATTAGTCTAGAGTCTTTTATAACGTTTATACTGGCGTATGTCTTTTCATCATTATTCGAAATAGAAGAATCATTAATCTCTTTTAACTCTAATGCCATTCGCGTGGCTGCGCGAATAATCGAGCGAGCCAAAACCACGGTATAATTCACGTTTTTTGTCGGTCTTAAAATTTTAGCATATTGAGCGTTTGAATCAGAACTTAAGTTAAAAAATGCTTGCATGCCTCCCATCACTGCATCTCTAAATGGACGTGACGTTGCACGAATATTTAAAAATTGAAGTTTTTTAGCAGACATTTTTTGATTGCTCATGACGCTCATAAAGTCAACAATAGAAGTCGCTTCAGTAGGTCCGCCAAAATACGTTCCGATGCCTTGGCGGCCACCGCCACTTCCATAACGGCCTGTTCTACCCGCAGGTAAACTTGCGGAGCCGATTTGTCCATCTATAGTCTCGTATGCTTTAAACACTGCGCTAATGAGAGCAGTGGCAAGGGCGACTTGCGATTCTGTGCTAAAACTAGTGAATCGATCGACAAGATTATTTAATACCGTTTCAAATTTTGAACCAAAGTTAATAATCTCTTCTGGTTTAATTAATTCAGCAGAAAGATTGTTGATTATACTTTCTATATTTATCCTTTCGATTGGTAGAGTAAAATCTGTTCCTGCATCACGATTGTTACCTTGTGTTGAAGAATTAGAGTTTTCAAGCGATGGGTTTGTTTGAGAAAGATAATTAAAGAACGTGGCGTTTCGTTGAAGTATTGGTGCGATACGAGCTAATCGTCTAAATCCGTATTCTCGCTTTATTTTGTCATCATTACCTAGTGATACGCCAAAATTCAATTGCGATGGGCTTACAAATGAGGAGTTCTCTTCATATCGTTCTGTCGTCGCAGAACTTAACGAGATGTTACTCAAATAATCTGGAATAAAGACGTTGCTGTTCACAACGGGATTAAATCTATTATTTTTTAAAATGCCAAAGATGTAACTCTTGAGTGGATCAGATAAGTCTTTGGCTGGCTTAATATAGTTGTTAGGATCAGGATCGGCCGGTTTTGTTGCATTTCTAAGTAAGCTATTTCCATCTTGACTATTATCTAGTTTTCCTGGCGCGTTGCTTGTATAGCCGCGGGTTAAAGGTAATGGAGATGGAGAACTAATCGCTAGATTAAATTCAGGCGCAAATTTGCTTTCATTCGGCGAAATACCTGGAGGTACAGGATTACCATACGGATCTTTTAATGATGTTTCCTGTAGTTTAGTTCCATCTCCATCTCCAACCGGATATGGGTTAGGTCGCACAGGAAGACCGACAGACGTACCTGCTTTTCCAAGCGTGGAGTTGCTAAGATATTTTGCAAATGTCTCGCGAGTGGGTGTGGAAATATCTTTAATCGTTTTGTCGACAGCTACCTGACCAGGAGTCCACACACCTTGCTTACCACCTGAAGAATCTTCTGGCGAGTTAGGTTTAACGACATCAATGGTATAAAGATCACCATTTAAATTTATTCCACCAGTGCCGGTGTCTGTGTCGTTATTATTTGCCATAAATGTTATGTCTGCTATTCTTTAGATATAATATCGCCGGCATCTTCTGACTTAGTTTTTTGTGCAGGATTAAGTACACAAGTCAAAGAGTCTAATAGATTGATGTATATATCGTCAACAAAAGCTTTTATTTGTCGGCGCTCGACGGCACTCGAAATTGTTTGCATTGTTGCGTGATATAGTCCATTATTTTCAAGTTCAATCAACAACTTCTTTTTTTCTTCTTTTGTCATGTCACGTCATCCTCCTTAGAGCATTTGTGGAGTTTGTCCTGGCGTAATCTTTCCTGTCGCCGCTAACGATTTTTGTGCACCTTCAGCTGCATCGCCTGAATCATTTGATGCATCGATTAGTAGGTTCAATCTATTCCTAATCACCGAAGAAGCGCTAGTAATCATAATTCGTTCGATTGCCTGTGCGTCCATTGTCACTTTGAAACTAACATTAATAATAACATCCTTGGCGGTGACAGTATAGGCTCCCTTAGCACCCACTTTACCAAAGTTGCCTGCAAATGCCTTTAGTTTAGCATCGAGATCGATTTGAAAACCTTTTTCTAAAGCACTTTCTAGCTTTTTTGCCGACGCGACCATCTCTTCAACGGCGCGTACTGTAGGAACAACACCTGCGGCAATAATATTTTGCATATATGTTGCCTTTGTTTGAAGCCCTTCTGCTCGAGTTAAAGCTTCACTCATAAGTACTTTTGTTAAGGTGTCAAGAGTAGTTTGGAAACCTTTAATTAAAACGTCCGGGTCGATTTTTGCTGCGGTAGATATCTCGTTGCCCATGTCTGAAAGTCCTTTAGCAAATCCGGCCATACTTTTTCCGAAAGGCGTAAACGCATCCAATAATAACGTGAATATAGGCGATTTTTCTACAAGCTGGGTCGTAATTTTCTCCATGTCGCCGGTATCTAACTTATCAACGAAACTTTGCAATTTTTCAAAAACATCAGTGCCCATACTCGTCAGACCAGAAAAAATTGACTTTAAAGAATCAATGGCCTTTGTTGTTACAGCGACGTCTCCTATTGTATTTGAAGCGATCTTCAATGTATTTATCAAATCAGGAAGGACAAGCGGGTTAGTTACTACCGATTTTAAAAATGCAGTCATACTTTGAATGCCGGTAATCATAGTAGTTCTTTTTGCATCTGAATTTTCTTTGGCGGTGCTAATCCAGCCAGCCTCAGCGCCCATTGATTTCGACAATGTGGTAGCCATATCTGCAAGGCCAGGCAACATTTCGAATACTTTTTGTAATTGCTCTATTTGTTTATCGGCGCCTTCGCCGGTAGGCATTTTCGCTGCGGCGGCTAAAATCACGTCGAGAAGAGGCGGCAAATATTGCGCTAGATCTTTCAAGCTTTTACCAAGATCAGGCGCAGCAACCGTAACGTTAGTGACGTTATCGCCTATTGAGACCATCGATGCTTTCTCAGGCATTTTAATTTCATTTTTTGGCATTAATCCTGTTGCCAACGTCGCGACGGCTCCGAGTATCGATCCTAAGGCACCTAAAGCCCCAATTTTATCTTTGTCAATTCTGCCAACAATGCTGACCAACTCATCGCCTATACTCCTAATAAGCGGAGGTAAAATAGTAGAAAGTTTGTCCATCATTGTTGTCATGAATGTCATACTTGCAGCCATCGCATCGGTGTCAATCGTCTGGAGCTCGGCGCCGCCTATCCCAAACTGACCAGCGTACTTTACCGTCCTTTTAAATTGGGATGCGTCTGGCATTATACCTTTTGTTAAGGCAGCGATACCTGTGAATATTCCACCGACTGCTGTTCCTACTGCCCCAAGGGTTGCTGGATCTGTATGAATGTTCGCTAGCGCGGCGATGATACCCGTTATTAACGTGCCCATTGCAGGTAGTAATATCTTAACATAATTTGTTAGCGAGTCCATCTTCTTTGCAACACCGGCAGGTTTCATACCGAACCATGAGCTAGGTCCGATATTATCCATAAATGAACTTGTTTCTTCAACGAACGAAGAAGCGCTGGTGCCTACGGCGCTTAATAATGTACCTACTGCGCCTAATAACATAGCGAAAACTTTTATTTGTTCTGTTTTATCACTAGGAATTTCCTTGGCTGCTTTTATCATCGCGTCAACGACGCCTTTTAAACCGTCAAATAACGCTTTAACAAATTCTGTAACTGACTTTATCATTGCTGCGTCATCAGCAGCAGATGAAAAGATGCTTGTCATTGAACTAATAGAATCGATTATTTCACCGGTGACACTAATCATATCGACGATGACATTTGATAATAACACGAATGCGTCAATTTTTAATTTGAATTCATCTGCAGATCCCACAATTTTTAGTCCGTTTAGCTCTTTCATGATACCCATTGCGCTGCCCGTTATCGCAGCGATGACAAGGGCCATCACGTCTAAACCTGCGGCGATGGCAACGGCACCAAGGCCAAATGATGCCATGATGCCTGCACCGATTGCGGCTGCTTCGGCAATTATGATACCTGATTTCATAGCTAAATTACCTAGTGCTTCTATAAGATGTACAGCTCCTTCCAAAAGAGCAGGATTAACATCTCCCGCCGATTTCAACGTGTCAATAATTTCCGCGGCAGCGAAAATAAGCCCTCCAAGAACGATAGCCATCGCGACGAAGCCAATAGCGATTTCTTTCACAGGCAATGAACCTACCTTTGCCGCGATGTAGGCGATGGCGCCGGCCATGGCGCCTAATAAGCCCATCGCTATGATAATGCCACCCATCACGATGAGATCCTTAGGCTGAACGTGATACTTTTTGATAAGCGCAATGATACCCCACATCGCAAGGAGTCCGATGCCCATTGTGACACCCATCATCAATAAGAATTTACCAATTTTCGGCCAATCAGGATCACCAGCCTTACTGATTTTATCAAACGCAATGGCTGCTATCACAGCTGTTCCAGCAATAACAACAAGCAAAAGGCCGGCAAGAATTACATCTTGGATAGATTTGCCTTTAACAATTTTTAATGCAATAAAATAGGCTACAAGACCGATAGTAATAACGACGGCAAGACCGAGTAGGAATTGCAAGATTTTGCTCCATGCCATTGATGTTTCCATCTTCTTATAGCTTTTCATTTGCTCGTCTGTCATTTGTGGTCCTGGTGGATCACCGCCTCCTTTCATCTTGGACATTTTTGCGGTGAGGTCATCGTTCAGCTGTTTTATGGAATCTTGTACAGATGGAGATTTTGCTGCACCACCAAAAACCTTAGAAAAAAGCTTGGCGACGCCTTTGCCTAACAATGCCGCCCCGGCGCCAAGCAATGCCGATGCCGCAGCAGGACCAAAAAGATATAAGGCGATCCAATGCCAGTTATTAAGAGCCCATTCTTTTACCATAGGACCGATTACATCAGCAAGCTTACTGAACATTACTCCGAAGAGTCTCGAGACGGCCGGTCCTAAAACCTCCCAGCCTCTTGATATAGCGTCTCCTATCGGGCTTAAAAGGTTACCTGCAGCGTCCTTAGCACCTGTTAAGTTAGGCCCATCCCCCGTCAACGCGTCGCTTAAATCATTCATTATATTGCCCATCGACGTCATAAGCCATTCGATTACTTCACCAAATATTATTTTTATTGCGCCGAAGAAATCGCCGAAACCGTCGAGAAGCCCGCCGCCGGCTCCTTTGCTAGAGTCGAAGAAATCAAAAAAGTCCTTTTTTAGATCTTTCATTAACTCTTTGAACGAATATTTTCCAGTTTTTATATTATCAAAAAACTTGCCAATGCGGGCGATGATTTTATCGAAGAGCGCCCCAAACTTTCCGGCATCGAATAACTCTGTCAAACTTGCTATTATCTTTTGTATACCTGGAAATTTATCAAATACCATCGCCGAGAATTTGGCGCCGGACTTGGCGAATACGTCAGTAACACCTCTAATTTTTGAAAACAAATTTTGTACGGCAGGTAATGACTTAAATCCGCTTTCCATTCCTGATTTAAATGCTTCCCAGAAACTCTTTGGTCTATCTCCACCGCCACCGCCATCCTTAAAAACTCGATCGATTCCGTCGGCCAGTTTTTCCATCGCCTGAGCATCTGTTAGAAGCGTTTTTTCTGCCTTTTTACCAGTTTTTTCTATGTCAGCAAGACTAGTGCTCATATTATCAGTAGATAACAAGGCATTTACCGCAGCGTCATCAAAACCTGTCGTTGACTTTAATAGTTTTCTCTGGCGAAAGTCTAACTTGTCGGCGGTGATGCCTTGCGCCAACATGGCTTTTCTAATAATCTCTGATTGCGCAGCAGGATCTTGTGCCTCCATCATTTCATTTAAATCGATGTTGGTACCAAATGTCGAATTCAACGTAGATACATTCTCTGCAGCGTCTTCGAATGTAGCAAATGAATCCAATGTGCCGGCAATATTTTCTAAGCTCATACCTAACTTCGCAGCATAAGTTACAGCTACACCAAGTTGTTTTTCAGACATATGACCAAACGTTGCCATATTTCCAGCAGCTTTAACCATTTCTTTCGAAATAATCTTTGCATCAAGACCAAAAGCCTTGCCCATAGCTAGCGATTGTTTAGTAATGTTATTTAAAACCGTAGTCATCTTTTTCCCATCGCGTTGGGCTAAAGATGCGAGTGTACCCATTCCTTCGTTAGATAAACCTAATCCTTTTTGATATACTAAAACTGCGCCGCCGCTTTTAACGATTTCGTCAGTAAACGATCTGACGCCGGCACCGCCTTCAGAGAATAATCCTTGAAGCAGTTTTATTCTATCGACTGTATTTCCAAACATCGTTGTCGCATTCATACCTGCGACGCTTAATCCGTTCATCGATGCCGTTAAGCCCATGATACCTTTGTTCGTTGGACCCGTCATCGAACCAAACTCTTTGCGTAAACCGTTTATAGCTTCCGTAAGTTCAGAAACGCCGCCGCCGCCGCCGCCTGAATTAGCCATCTCAACGAGACCGCCTAGCAAATCAAGCGGGAGGGATATAAGCGCCTTACCAAGTTCAAAAATGCCGCTTAATACTGAACTAAAAAATCCGCTAATACTTGTAGCTCCAGCTACAAGATTATCAAACGTTTGCTTAAAGCCGTTTAGCGCGCCGACTCCGGCGCTAAAGGCGACTGGAAACTCTTCCGCTGCGTAGTCCGCGATCTCGGCCATTTTATCTGCAAATGAATCTGCCGAGCCTGCCGTTTCAGCTAACTTTTTCTTTAACTTTTGAAAAGCGCTAAGTTCACCTTCTGTAGCAGCTGAGACCCTAGTAGATGCATCGGCAAGAGAATTAAGCGAACCTGTAGTTCCAGCAGCTCCTGATGAAATCGCCGCAAAAGTCTCTGCTGATGTTGTATTAAGTTCTTTTAGCGCCGCGGCGACTTCCTTCAACGTCGCGTTGACTTCAACAAGCTGGGTGACAACCTCGCCTGTACTCATCCCGCTCATATTTTGGGCCATTTTAGAAGTAGAAGCTGCCTGCGATTCAAACGACTCGCTCATCTTGGCAGCAGACGTTCTCATCTGCTCCATCATCGCAAACATTTGCTGGGCGATTTTTAATTGATCGACAGACGGACCTGCTCCTCCACCTCCTCTATTACTAGCCATTGTTTAATTACTCGCGTAAAAATTTATAGTGGCCAGCGTACGCCAAAAGTCCGTTCAAATTGTGACGCAGACATGTGTTTGACACCAAGTTTTTGAATGACGGAGTCCATTGTAGCACCTGGTTTATTTAATTCATCCTGAAATCTTCGTGAGGAAGCCATCGCATTTCCAATAGTTTCTACTTCGCTTCTAGATCCTCGAATTTTTGTACTAACAAATTTACCAACCAACCATGCTCCAAGCGTCGCAAAGAAAACCTTACCCAAAAGACCAACTTTCAATTCATTCAACGGTTGTTTTTCCACAAGAACCTCGTATTGCTATTAAATAACACAAAGCATAAAAAAAAGCCATTTTAAGTGAATCGCCGAAGACGACTCGGCGTTTGAGTCCGGGCATTCCCTTGCATCGCTCTGACATCAGGCGAATTTTGATGCAAGGCTCTAGATTGAGAACTACCTCCTTCAGATGCGGTTTTAGAAAACTCCTTACCGATTCTTTCGATAAACCACCGTTTATAAGAGACAGGAAGGTGATAAGTTTCCCTCCACAAAAACCCGCCGTAATACATAAGTAAAAAGGCGGGTTCAAGGATAAGGGATTCTTTATCTTCCGGACTGAGGCCAAAGAAAGTTGACGCCAAGCGGCATCGATACCTCCTCTGAGTGACCGCACGCCGAACAAGATGTTTCTTGCTTCATGATAACGCCAGGTTCATTTTCTTTAATGAAATTACGAATAGCCAACGAATCACGAGCAGGCATATGCTTAATAAAGTTCGAAATCTTCACTCTATCTTCGATACCGTCGATCGATACAATCGTGTGCATCAAATTAGTTGTTACGTTAGTCTCAGTCGAGAGTCCTAACTTCTTTTGTCTTTCAGCCATCGCCGTAATTTCTTCTTCGTCTTTTCCGGTTAAGAAACGAAACTTTACATTCTTTCTACAATGAGGAAGTGTAAACTCGAAAAGATTACAACCTGGTGTTACTGGATCTATTGACAATCGACGAATTGGTAGTTCGCCTAAATTAAACTCGTGATGTGTCTTTGCCGTACACTCGTTACATTCTATTTCAGCCTTGTATTCAGGCCCATAACCAGTAATACGAATTGCAACCATTAAAGCGTTACGATCGCCGCCTAATAAATCGTTTGGATTAATTGAACGATCAATAAGACACGACTTAATCAACTCAGTAATAACTGTGCCTTTCTTAAGAAGCGCTCGGGAAGTTAAGATATCTTCTTCACGAGCTGTCATAGACCTGACATCGACCGTCGATGCATTGAAAAGTGAAGTTCCTTGAGCATAAACCTTACCTGATGAAGGCAAAGGTACAGTCTCAAGCGGAATATCTAATCCAAATTCCGCCTTTACTTTATCGGTTGCCGCCTGCATAGGCGTTCGATGATCAACATTCGATGGGGTACTAGTGACATTTGAAAACACTGCGTTACGAGATTCGCGATCTTCTGTACTCATTTGTTTTTCCTTCTATTGATATTGATATTACTGCTAATAAAAAAGCTTAATTTATACTAACAAATTTCTCAATGCGCGTAAATTAGCATATGCGAAATACTAAACTAAAATTCAACTTTAATCAAAGTTTATAAATCAGTTAATCTATAGCGTGTTCTATATTGTGACATCCAATGCACAGAACAACGTCAAAAATATTCTTCTCAATACGATAATTGATAATCCATGCAACAATTAAAAGTTTTTTCTAGAATGACCTAGCTGATTCTTATAACTCCGAATAAGAGGAAGTTTCAGTTCTTCTTCTTATTCAGCTTATCGAGCTTCTTTTGCATTTTGGCCGTGAGCGCATCAAAGCCGCTTTTGTTTAAGACCTTCAAGAACTGCGAGCGGAACGTCTTCACCATGCTTGCCTTCTCGGTGATGATATCGACAACCTTGAGCTTGCCGGCAACTGTCTCTAGCCGAAATTCCACCTCAAGCTTAGGCTCGGTGGTCTTGGTCCGGTGCTTGGCGATCATCGTAACCATCGTCCCACCGGCGGACTCGTCTTCCTTGACATAGGTGACATCAAAGTCGGTCAGCGCCTTAATGTTCTTACGGTAATTTGCTCGGACTAGTTCTGTCAACAGATTCGAAAAGTGCTTCTTCTCAGTAGCGCTTCGTTCAAGCCATTGCTCACCGAGCGAGTAGGCTGCGAACTGGTCGTAGGAAATCAGCTCGTCGAAAAGCTCATTTAACTTGGCTTGTTGAGCGTTGCTCTTTGGCGCCGCCATGACCTTAAAAAGTTGTGTCTGTTTAAATTTTACGAGATCGGTCGCCGGCCCTGCCTGGACGATACCAACGAAGCATAGACTTAGGAGCACGACGACCAATCTAGCGTAAAGAAGCTGGGTAGATAATTTGTGTTTTTGTTGACAACGAATTCTTAGAGAATCTAACTTGTTTGTCTTATACTGCGCAAACTCAGAGCACTTAAATGTCGAAAGGTCCATGATATTAAATATACCATAGACCTCTTGACTTGTGTATTCGATTGTCGAATGACGATGTACATGATCTATATACTAACACTCCTATGCTCAAAATTATGACACCCTTCACACAAAACAACTCCAGAAACATTCTTCTCAATATGATAGTTGGTTACCCACTCGGAAATTAAATGTTTTTTCTCGATAAAAAATTATGAGTTTTTTCTGTCCACACTTCAAATTTAAATCCATTTTCATTTGCAAATCTTTCAGCTGATTGAAATTTTGCAACATTCTTTTCGTGGATAACGTGGCAGCTTGGTTTAAATTCTACGATGAGCTTTGTTCCATTTTCATACTCTATCAAGCAATCGATGATATAATGTCTAATTTTTCCGTCAAAAGAATATTCAATGTTGTAAGGCTCAAAAGTATATGAAATAACATTTTCACTTGATTCCAAATGAAGAATGGCGTTAAGTTCAAATAACGATCTATAGTAGACGTTCGGGCGAGTTGACTTTTTGTGATTGCTAAAATACCCATGAACTCGAGTGCATTTAGTCAACAACCCATTTTTTATTCTTTCAGCCTGTTCTAAGCTTTGACGTTCTCTATTAATTTCTTCACCCCAGTACGACTTCATGTGCTCTGAGATTTTTTGTTTATGAGATTCTGATTTTAATTTTCCTGTTAAAGATTTAGATATTTTCTCAGATCTTTCAGGCGTATTCATCTTTTCGATGATTGATGCTATTCTTGGATCGTCCTTCGTTAATCCTTTACACCATCCTTGAATTTCGCCATTTTCCCACATTCTTCTTCTGGTCGTGAGACTTTTCTCAAAAGCTTCTTTGTTATGACCCCAGTTATTATTTACTTTCGAAGCATGGCCCCATGCAAACCTGGAATATCCATTTCTCAATCCATTAAATTTTGTATCACAGCCGCACCCACATTCACAGGTTGGTTTAATTCCTTTTAGTACAACCTGATTGTACAAGTCTTCGCTTGAAATACCATGCTTTTTTGAAGCATGAATTCTGAGTGAATTTATGCTTTTAATTTGAAAATCGCATTCAGGACATTTAAACATAAAAACCTCCGTAGCTTAATGCCACAGAGGTAATTATATACCACTTTACAGTTTGGTAAAAGGCTTTTTCTAAAACTGCAACACGCAATTATCGAAACGGAGTGTCATTGAGATTTCCATTGGACCGCCGTCTTCGTAGGTAACCTCGCCAAAGTTTGCTTCAGTAATAAATGCGCCCTTTATATCCCAGAGCTCAACCACGGTACCGACTGGGTCTAACATTTTAAGTTGAATGTCGCGTTTGTAGAAGTCGGCATAGCCTGATCTTCCTGAAACTGACTCGAAGTGAGTTCGTACCCATTCCATAACCTGTTGTGCGCCTGAAGGAGCTATTGGATCATGGAGCGTAACGGCGATTGTACCAAAAGACGTCTTACCTGCGAGGTAGCGACGGCTATTGATAAAAGGAACCTCAACTTCTTCAGTTGTAATCGTAGGACGAGATGTCGTCTTGATGATGTATGCGTCAATGCCTTCAACCATAAGTACCCATCGGTTCTTGCGTTTCGGCTCGAACTTATTGGGAATCATTGATGATACGTCTAATGTCTCTGCGGCCATGATCTTATTCTCCTGTCACTTATTTTAAATATCACTATCGAACTAAAACTTGCTTTAAAAAACTGTCTTTATAATATTCTCTTAAATAACAATGTTGGAATTATAGAGAATATTCCTGATACTACTGAACTTGCTGTGTATTATTAGCTACAACGAAGTCGAGGCTGACAAACTCGATACTCTTTGTAGGTTGAACGAATATTTTACCGCGGACAGTATTATTTTCGACGTCTGTTTGTGTTGTTGTTGAAGAATCGATAATAACACGGAATCGTTCGAGACCGGCGAGTGCTTGAATTCTTTGTAGACGTGGTGTAACTGCTGCAGAGAATCTAGCAAGCGTAGCTTCACGATTTGGTTCAAAGAGAATTGTTTGAGCAATCTCACGAACCTGTCGTCTAATCTCGATGAGAAGACGGCGAACATTGACTCTATCAAGCGCAGAAGATGCAACTTGCAAAGTTTTTTGTCCCCAAATGACGACTCCTGAAGCAGGATTTGTTCCAGACTTAGGTGCGCCTACGAATGCAACAAGCGGATTAAGCCGATCATTGTAAAGAGAATCAAGATCCTCTTCTTTCAATTTAACCCGACCTTCAAGAGCTTGTTGAGGTAATGCACCTCTAGTGAAACCAGCTGGGGCAAACCATGGGTGTCCTATTGCATCATTTAAAGCTAGCGCGCCAAGGACAAGAACAGATGGCGGTACGAATACGTTATTACCATCCGGGGCTGCATAGAGAACATCTGGGAAATACGCAGCTGCAAAAGAAGAATCAACAGCTCTATCACGGAAGGAACTTAAAGTTTGTGATACAGAGACGACCTGTTCATCTGATCTAACTTCAAATTCTGCATCAACGCCATCTTCGACGTATTGCTCAACGTCCATAATATAAAGTGCGTCAAATCGTTCTTCGACAGCGATGGTAGCATAATCGCTAATGATTGGATGACGAATTCCAGGAATCGCAAGAAGCTGGATATCAATATTCGTTGTGTTCTTCATGATGTCAACGGCTTTTGCATATGCCTTGACGGTTGGACCGTCATTAAGAAGACGATCATTTCCAAAAACCATGTCTGATGACACGGCATTATTTGTTAATTTAGACTCATCAATGTCGAAAATATTGATGCCGTCAAAGCCACCTTGCACAATCATTGTAAATTTAGCGTATCTTCTATTTGCAGTCTCATTTAAATCTGAAACTTGCAGCGCGCGGGTTTTGTTGGCTTCGTTGGCCGCGATAGATCCTTTGCGAACATAAACAGCTTGTTTCCATTCGAGAGAATTTGCTCGTGAGGACGAGCCTGTGACAACCTGAACATGTTCAAGAGAGAATAAATTGTTGCAGAATCTATCCGCATCTATGATTCCATTCTCGGGTGTATCAGCGGCATCAGTGTTATCACCAACCACAACGGGCTTTGCCACGGTTGCGAAGTCAGGAAGATACTTAACAAAAGCTTCAAGTGACTTATTCACCATAACTGAAGCATTCGGCTTAGCAGCAAGTTCAATCTGCTCGAATTGCGCGCCCCAATAAAAATCGACATTTGCCAATTCAATCGCGCTACCTATAGTACCATCAGTAATTTTTTTGCGGAATGGCAATGGAGGTACAGTCATTTTGCGCAATACGCTTCTATCAAGTGAGCCGCCTGTTGGTCCTGTTTTATCTTGCGTCACGACAGGAAGTTGTGGGAATACTGCGGAACCAGAAGTCACAAGGTGGGCGATGCCCCTATATCCCATGGGTAAAGCAGTCGCGTCGACGAATCCGCTTGCAACATCTTGTGCGATTTCAACTCTAACGTGATTAGAACGATTTGGGTAATTTCCTTCGACTACGATCTTTTGTTCTTCGACATCACGGTCAAAGTCATAATAAGAATTAAAGTCACCAATAACCTTTGCGATATATCTAGAAGAGGCTGGGTTTAAATCGCAAACAAAGCTTTCATTACTAGCAACAAGGGCCTGCGCAGAATCTCTATCACTCCACTTTCTGATCTTAACCATAAAGCTACCATGGCGATTGACGGTATCGTTAGAAGGTGTGATGTTTTCGATAGAGATCTTATAGAGATTAGAAACGTTTGATCCAGCATCGATAGCGTGGAACTTAAAGAGATTAACAGGTTTGCCACCGAATTTTTGAGAAACAATCCAAGGAGATTTTGCAGATCTAAATCTATCTTCAAAATTTTCATAATTTGGTACAGTGGTAGATGATACGTTACGACCTAATGATGAAGTAACAAGAAATGCTGACGTCTCAATGCCTGTCTTACCATAATAAGCTGCGCCGCCGGCGTCGGCACCGTGCGATGAAGAAAGAATGCCTGCACCTGTTAAACTTGCGACTGCAGAATGAATATCCCAATGATTGTATAGATAGTGTCCTGTCTCTTCCAGTTTGAGCGGGTCTTTGTTTAGGACATTTGCGAAATAATTATTTGATGTAGGATCAAACGATGCAGTCAAGAAATTAGGATAATTTGCATCATCACCTTTGTGACCGTTCAAAAGAAGAACGAACTCTTGTTTTTCAATTGTACCATCCATTAACGTAACAGAACCGAAGACTGTACCCTTTGGGTTCTCACTTAACGAACCAATTTGAGTAGAAGATGGTGCAGCAGATGAACCAACACCTGTAAGAGAAGACGAGAGACGTAACAAAACGCCTGATGCTGCCATTAAAATTCCGCGGACAATTGGCGCCGCAATATTGCTACCAACGGTTTGAAGTCCTGCGTCACTAAGATAAGTGGAACCAACAGATTCAGACATATAACAACCAATGAAGTACGTTCTTCCAAGCGCACCATTGTCATTCGCATAGATGTTTTTATCTAACTTACCAACTGTACCACTGGGTTGTTGCTCGCCAACGACGAAACCTGAATTGGTCACAGCGCCAGGATAGGATTGAGAAGCGCCTTGTCTCTCTAATCCATCACCGACGCCGAGGACGCGTAAATACGTAACTGACCTAGCATTTCTTAACCACTCTAAAACTGCGATAGGACCGAAATGTTTGCTATCAACAGCTCCAAACTTTGCTTGAAAGTCAGAAAGTGTACCGACAATGACCGGAACGAAAGCAGGACCTTTCTTTGCGGTGCCTATGATTCCAGCTGGAATGCCAACCGGCGCTTGGGTAAGTGGACCTGAAACATCTATTTCGTTTACTGTTACGCCTGCGGCGCCTAGTTTTAGTTGTGACATCTACTGTGCTCCATTCTAACTACTAAGTTAACTATAAGGTTCTCTTCGAATTTTTCAAACGAACTGGACGCCGGCGTTCGTTATGATAAAGTCGAGTGCGATGTATTCTATCGATCTCGTTGGAATGATGACAATTCGTCCGTTAAGACGACTTAAATCAATATCTTCTTGTGTATTATTTGTCTCGTTCATAACAACCTGAAAGCCTTCAAGACCTGCTTGTGTTTGAATTAAACTAAGTTGAAAAACTGAATCTGACACGAAACGATTTCTAACTATTGGAGTATTCTGTTCGAACACGAGACGATTTGCGATACCAATAATGATTCTTTTCACTTCGAGAAGTAAGCGGCGAACATTAACACGATCGAGTGCAGATTTCTTAATTTGCAAAGTCTTTTGACCGAAGATTACGAATCCAAGCCGCGGGAAGGTCGCAATCGGATTAATACGCGAATCATAAAGAGCGTCTCTGTCTGAAACGTTTAATCTAACCGATACATTCTTAACGAAGTCAAGCGCAGCTCTATTAAAACCAGCAGGTGCGAACCATGGATAAGATACTCGATCGTTAAACCCTAACGCTCCGAGTGCTGCAACAGACGCTGGGACGCTAATTCTTTGAGAGTTAGTAGAATCGTCAATAAAAACATCAGGGAAGTAAGTCGACACGTAGTTGTTATCAATTGAACGAGCGTCTAACGATGTAATGGTTTTTTGAACGCTAGGTTTAGCTGTCGAATCGTCATATAGACGATACCCATCATCGTTATAAGAAGGTATATCCATTACGTGAATAGCTAAGCCATAATCTTTGATTTTCTTAGAAGTAAGATCATTGATATAAGGTTCACGAACACCTGGTGTGGCAAGAATATTGATTCCGACTGAGTATGGGTCAGTCATAATATCGACCGCCGTGTTATATGAAGCGACGCCGTTATTGTCTTTACCCGTTCCGCTAACTGTAGAACTGAAACCAGCAGCGCTATAGCTTAAAGCTGCGCCTCCTGTCGAAAGAGAATCAGCATCGAAAGATATCGACTTATCATTTAATCGGCGAGCATCGCGATCAAGATAATTGAGACCATCAAACCCGCCGTACATAAAAGTAGTAAACTTGGCGAATTGTGAGAACTTATTAAAGCCACCGGCTGAAGACTTTGCAAGAAGCGTTGCTAATGTAACGCGACCCGAGACAACACCATCACTAACAGTATAATCATTAGTGTCAGGAACTGCATTCCTAATATAGACTGCTTCTTTCATATGGGCTCCTGCAGAGCCTGTAACATCAATTAAAGATGTATTTCCTAGCGCAACCTTCGCTAATGTAAACTTATTATTGTTGAATGAATCTACGCTAGAACCTGTGTGTAAAACTCCAAGTTTCTCAATTCCCATAAAGTTAGTTAAAGAATTAAGAAGATTATTTTTTTCCGATATTATATTCGAATTTAAAACTTCATTAGTAAGAGTCAATGAGTTACGTTCAAACTTAACACCCCAGTATAGAGAAGAAAGCGTCACCTCTTTAGAACCTGGCGTACCCGCTTTTGTTCCTGTCGTAGAAATCTCTCCACGGGTGACCTTATAACGATATGGAGTTGGTGGTATAACTGACCCAGAAAGGAAGTGAGCAGCATCAAGGCCTGCGCCACCTAATCTAGCAGTTCCTTGGGTAAGCGCTGCAAATGCGTTATTATTCGTATTTGTCTTTATTAGCGAATGTCCATGAAAACCGAACGGTAATGCGGTTTCTGGTACTAGTTTTTTATCAACCGTGTCAGTCATGATGACTCTTATGTACTTCGACTTATTCGAATACTTACCCGATGCTATTAAGCGTCTTTCGAGTGGGTCAAGAGCATCAAAGTGAAAAGACACCTTGCGATCTCCAATAAGTTTTGCAATATAATTACTTGAATCAGGATCTAATGAGCAGTTTGAGAATTGCTCGAGTATAATAGGCGTAATATCGCTATCATTCCAGCTTCTAATTTGAACGCTAAATGTGCCATATTTGTTAGTCGCGTCTATAGATGCTTTGATATTTGCGATTGAAATCTTATATAGCTTGTTTGCGAATTCACCATCGTCTAGAGACTCAAATTTGAAAAGGTCATATTCCGTCTTACCGAATGGTTGCGAGATAAATATCGAAGTCTGTGGAGACTTGTAACGAGTATTAAATGCACCAAAGGCTTCACGATAGGTTAAGCTAGGATCGCCAGAAGAATTATTGGTATCGGCAGAGCCTGAAAGCATCGCTACATAGTTATTAACTGCAACGTCAGCTATTTGCGCGTCGACCGTAAAGTCTGCAGCTAAATAATGTTGATTTAAGTAAAACTTATCAGGATCAGTATTAAGAACTTTTGCGTAATAATCATCTGCTGTCGGATCAAAAGATGCAGTTAAAAGTCTGATTCCTGGTTTGCCTTCATCATTTGAAAATGTAGAGCCTAAAGACGAAGAAATTAGAATCTTAAATCTAGACTTACCATTAATAGACTTGGCTTGTGCTTGGTCATTGACGCTACCAACCGCTGCGGCTGCAGGAGCAGATTCGTCACCGTCCAATACAAAGATACGAGCTGTGTTTGGCACCATCACTGCTGCACGAATTAAATTAACATTGCTACCTGCAGTAACACCAGGGAATGTATCGTTATCGCTAAACATTGGCATGCCATAGGCTTCATTCGCAGAAAGTGTATGTTGTGCTGCAAGGAATTGAACGACTTGAGTATGACGGGCATCGCCTTGTGCAACAACGCCAGGAAGAGAGAAACCTGCATTTCTTACTGTGCCATTTGTTAACGTGTTATCAAAATCGGTTAACGAAGAATTGGCACCACCACCAAGAACTCTTAAATATGTTAAAGAAGCTCGATTTTTTAAAAACTCATTGACAGCATAAGGACCAAAATATTTTGGATCTAAATCTCCGAATGTAGAAACGAATTCTCCAAAACTAGCGACCGTGATAGGAATAAACGCAGGACCTTTTTGAGTAGGTCCAACGACGCCGGCAGGAGTTCCAATCGGCCCTCCTGTAATAGGCGTAGAAAGGTCCATTTCACGTTCATAAAAATTAGGGGACCTAAAAACTTGTTCGGACATTGCTCTTCTCCTTAACTATCGAATCAGCGATTCAACTGATAAGTATGTCTTAAAAAGTGTCAAATCAAGTTAAAGTATAAAATTTAAATTATTCTATTTCACTAATAGGTAAAAGTTCAACTCCTCCATTCATATTCGTTTCTGTATAAACGGTTTCGCCTGTAGTCGGATTTTTACTAAAAACTTTAATATATTTAGTTTCAGACCCCGTATCGAATTTGACAACAGGCTGCGAGGTGCCAGGATAAGCAGGTAAAGAGGTCTTCGTATATACGATAGGCGAAGCTCTATCCAATATGTTTATCTCGTTACCTATCTTGCTATCTATCTCACGATTCGCTGTGGCCGCCACCGGAGTTTCAGGATTAGACGTTTGAACGATTCCCCTATACGGAGTTATAGAGCTTCCCGTTCTTCTTTGGTCAGGACGAGCATTAGGCTGATCTGCTAATGGCAAAGTAGGATCATCATTACCAACATAAAAATTATTAGAAAACTCCTCAGATATATTAAAACCAGGATCAGGTGTTCCTTTACTCGCTATGGCAAATTGAATAATTGGTGAAGAAATGTATTTTTTTACAGGTATTGGTGCGCCGGGAGCAGAAGATACCCACAAATAAGCAGGAATTTTTATTTCGAAAGAACACTTAACATATCTTTCGGCAGATGACATATCATCAAAGTTTGTTTCTATATTGAACGCGCCACCTTCAATTGAGGCGACAAACCAATAACCTTTATTTGTTGTAACCTTCCAAGATTGCGCTTGAGGAAGAAAAGAAGCGATCATCTTTTCTATGATTTGATTCATGTGTTGCGTATATTGCGTCCACACTGTGATTTGATAGGTTGAAGTGTAAAATTGAGGAGATGGAACTACAATCGTTTCGTATATATTATTTGATAAATTACTAGTTAAAAGCGCTCCACGTCTTGTGTCCAATGTAGCCTTAGATTTGCCTATTTTGCGACCAGTAATATTTTGATTATCTATTGTAGGATCGCCGTTATTGACGGCAACATTTTTTTGAAAAGTAATAGATTGTTTATTTAACAGATTTTGATAAGCCCTATCAGAGCTATCGAGTCTTCTTCTGATAACTAATTCCCCCGTTTGTTGATTGATCCCGCGGTGTGTAATATCATCTGATCCTTGACTTATGCCTGTTCTCATTATAGTAACTAAAGGTAGAATTAGTGTGTTAGACTTATCTCTTATTGGTTTGCCTCTTTTTAAAAGTGCCCACTTTTCGCCGGCTGCAAAAACTACAGGTACTCTTTTTAGCGCAGCGAAATCTTGTCCGCTAACCATCGGCTGTATTTCTTTATCGAAAAGATTAAATAATCCGACATCGACATCCTCTATACCACATGACGGTATTACTATGTTAGATTTGAGTCCTGTATCGTAACCGGACTTTATACCAGAAACGCCGTTGTTAATTTGATCTATCGCGTTGAATCGAGTTGTCATATTCAATCCTCATCATAAAACGCAGCATCAGCGCTAAAATTAGAATTTGTACTTTCGTCATTTCCCACTGAAACAATTTCCTTAGGTCCTGTTAACGGAGGATCGAGCACGCCGTTTTTAACAAGATCCCTAACATCGCCTGTCGGATTCCCGTTATTATCTAAAGCCTCGCCTCTTTGTTGGACGAAAGTAATTTGTATGGCATCAGGATCAGTATAGCTAATATCAGTTGGACCAATAATTGGTGCTGTAAAAAGCCCCTCGCGGGCCTTGGTGCCGATCAATTTAATACCATTTTTGTGTTCTGGCATACCATATATGTTACGCATATATGTACGATCAGTGATCTCATAAAAAATATCTGAAAAAGAAAAGAAGTCTCCAATGCTAACATTTATTCCTTTTTCTACAAGATCACGATGCTGAACGTAGACCTCTATCTGGTATTGAGCGTCGATGCCAAACTTGTCTATTTTTGTAGTAGTTTGAAACTCGCTGTTGACAAGCGCATCGATAATGATTGGACTGTCAAATACTTTTTTTAGAGCCTCATTGTAAACTTCGTGTGTCTTAGTACGAATCTCGGAAATAGGGTAATAGACGATTTTTTGTCCTATAACGTCCTTAATTATTTCTTTTGTGATATCACTTATGAAATTGATTTCTCGCTGTGTTATAAATAGCCTTGCCATAATGTCTCCTTTCCTAACTCAATTTCTGTTATAACTTTAAACTCATCTATAACCATATCGACTAATTGCTTTTTAACAGAATCAAATTTTGCAATGTTAATATGACATATATCACATTTTAAAACTAGAAACTTTTTAGTATTCCCATAGCTTTCTTAATAGGCTTTTTAAAATTACACTTAATACCATGACAAAAATCAACCTATGATGACAGATTTTCCTAAAGGCATTGGAATATATCTTAGTTGTTTTTGTAGATTTTCTGCTGCGAGCGCATCAGCTTCCATCAACTTTTGATGAGTTAAGTTTGCTAAAAACTCTTTCATCTGTATAGCAAGTTTTTCTTTGTCTTCTCTCCCTTGCGTTAATAGCGCTTCACCATTAAGCTGAAGGTCAGCATTGGGTATTGGTATCGTTTGAAATTTTGAACGAATTAAACCTAGCAGCTCTTTACAAAGTGCTAATGTGTATTGACGAATCCATTGACGACCAGGTTGATTGATACTAGTAAAAGGAATATTGCCTAGCGGAAATGTACTAGGACCTGAAATACCGCTTAATGAATCATCGGTATACGCTGGATTATAAGGGCTTTTTGGCGGCATGACTTTAACATACAGTCTACCAACTTGTAAGCTAGATACGGGTATAGGGTAAATTCTTAATTTGGTACCTAGTACTTCATACGAATAATTCGATCGGCGAACTCTAGACGCAGACTCTAACATACCTCTACGAAGTACATCCTCGAAAATAGGAAGAACATAAAACACCGTAGAGTTGACATAAGACTCGTAATTGAAATTAGTAGCTAAAAAGTTTGTTACGTTAGATGCGTTGAGAAGGAAAGATTGAGCAGCGAGCGGTTCAAAGTGAAAAACTTCGACGATCTTCATCTTACCTTTTGAACCGGTAGGTAACATATCAAATACGCTACTCCCAGCATTCGAGCCGGATGCAATTTTTAATTCTTCGTATAAATCATAATCTTGACGATTAGATTCCATATCCAGATACCCTAAAGTTGCATTATAAGAACCTCCAACAAATGATTCATTGGCATAAGGTTCTGCCTTACGAATTAAAAAGTCTAAACTAGATTGTGAATATTTATTCGTAAAGTCTTGGCCGTCTTTAGGCAATCCTAAAACGTTAGTCATTTCAGAAGTTATTTTAGTTTCATGTATAAATCTGCTATATTCGCAACAAGATTCTTCAAAACACGCCCATATTTCTTTACGTGTTAATTCGACCGACAAAACGTCATCTCCAAGCTTTCGCTTAACGAAAGTCACCATTGCATTAGCCTCTGATTGAAAAATAACATCAGAGTCAAAAAACCCAAATGGTGTGGGACTAATCGTTTGTGAAAATGAAGTCATAAATTAATTATGAACTTCGCGGGGCATGTAGCAAACTTTAAAAAATAAAATACATTTTTATATGCTTTAAAACGATAAAAATAAAAAATACTGACTCAGTATCGCAAAAATTTCACATACCGTCGATTAATGCCTGAATAGCAGTACTAACCCTTGCTTGTAAATCTCGAGGTAGAGCCGAAAGAAGAACATAAACTTCAGACTTTATACGAACCTCAGGAGTGCCGCCTTCAACCATAATCGAAGGAGCTTTAACGCCTACTCTAAGAGTTAATGGAGGAAGTTCATTTTTCTCATCGAATAATGGATGATATAGATTTACTTTTTGCATATTATCCTTTTATTAAAGAATTGCCATTTTCCAAAGCTTCATTCATTAGTTGAAGCCTTTCCTTCAATTCAATTAATAGATCCTCAAGATGTTTCGTTGCCTTGTTAGAAGCACGAAACTCGCAAATTGATAATTCAAGATCTACTATTTGTTCTAATAGCTGTGTAGTTGATGCCGACATATAGTTTTACTTTACAGCAATAACCGGGAAATATAAACCATCATTAGCGTCGTCGTGTACGACTTTTTGATTAATTTTAATATTTTCTTTAATATTTTCTAATTCGTTTTCCATATGACGAATTTTTTCTTTTTCTTGTTTTAGCCAATTTAAAAAACTAAATTGAGCTTTTTTATCATCGATTGATGATAACACTTCTAATAGCGTTAGATCCATTTTTGTTTTTAATTCCTGCGCTATCGAATTTGGAGAATTTGACACGTAATTATAAACTAATAAAAATTGTTCTGGATTTAAATTCAATATCATTGATTACTTTTATCTGCAAACGACGCCTTTTGTTGAAGTAGCGATAAACTAAAATAAACGTATCATTATCTCGAGATGTCGAGATCAATTTTTAATGACAAAAGCCGTACTCCTTTAAAAGGATACGGCTAAAGTTATGCGAAGTTAAAACTTTGTAAGTTTCACCAAGTCTTGCCAGACTCTGCATAGTGCTTTTGAAGCAAACGATACAATGTTCTTGCCTCGCTACCCGTGAACTCTACAGCGCCGCCGCTAATTGGAAAATCTACGAACAGACGAGTAGAATTATTCTTTTGATTCGTACTTATCGCCGCTACGAGCGTAGCACTGTCGCGACCAACAGTTTCAGTACGCATCTTACCTGTACGATCCTTACGAGTACGAATAGTAGCATTACGATTTTGTGAAACAAGCTTTTGATTTTTGCTAGCGGTCATGATATAATCTCCAGTTGTCAGAAGCATTTTTCATTATTTGCTTCTGATGTTGTTAAGATAATATCTCACAAAAGATGTATTGTATCACTGAGCAGTAGTAATCTGATCGCTTTATTGAAAAGCGTATAGTAAAATTACTTTTTAGAATCTTCAGGCTTTGCACTCATAATAGCTTGTGAAAACTTCTTGACGCCTGATTTCATTTTTTCTAAGTCCATGCCTTTTTCAACTGCTACAGCCGTTATGTCTTGCAAAAATGCGGCTAATCCTTGAGAATCTTTAATTGCCTCAATCGCTGAAAGAAGTGCCGGATTTGAAGCTAACTTGTTAGTAGCGATTTTAGAAGAAGATGTATCTTTAACGTCTTTTCCAGTGCTAGCTTGTTCTTCTTCTTTCAAGAGAAGAATTCGTTCTTTGATAAAATTTCTAAGATGATTCATAACATATAAGTAAGGCGTTAAACCAATCGATACCTAAAGAATACAGTTTTTCTTATTTATCAATAAAAATAGTTTAAATTATTTAACAATGTCGCTTTTGTTTTTTCGACTCATCTTAATTCTTGAAACTAAATTAATCATTTCATCGACTCCGATTAGTGCTTTTTCTAATTTTAATTCGAGTGGTAATACTTCAATCGGAATAACATGATTACCATCCAGCCCCTTAGCGCGCCATGAACGAATCGAATTTAACATGACTTCAAGTTCACCTTTGACTCGAAACAAATAAGCGCCAACCTCGTTGGGTCTTAAAACTGTATTCGTAATCATGATCTATAAGTACTTGTAATATATAGAAATATATCACTTGGTTATTAATTTTTAGAAAGGCTTTCAAAAAATTAATGCTTTAAATTCTTGTTTTCCAATAGCATGTATTTTACCTTCTAGTTCATATACTAGATTTATATCGCTATCAAGAGCCCAATGAATAAGCCAATTGAGAACAGACGAGTCAATCTTGCTATTAGTTTCTGTGACATTATAATATTCAACTTGGTTCATCCCATTATTAGTCGGTATCTTCATCGTTAATTTTGTTATTATCACGCCGGATAAGCTGGGTTTCATCCAACTCGGAAACTTGTCTTCTAACAACCATGCGCAATTATAGCTTTTACATGGATTTTCGGGTCTAGACTCGTATGCACTACATGATTTTTCTAAAAAATGACAGGAACAGCCTCGATACATCTTATATCCATGTACGACACCTTCTAACCAACCTTCGCAACACTTTGTGCAATCGCCGCAAGTTCTACTAGAATAAATCGGTAAATGCATCATGATCAATGTTCAGTCATCAACTTTTTTTCTAATCTTAAATAAACCCATTATTACGTTCTTTTTTCTACCCTTCGAAATAGGCTCAATTATAACAGTTGGTATCCCGCGAGGATCTAAAAATAGATCAATAATTAATCCACGCTTATTTTTCCATTTACCGAATAATATTTCATCGCCAACATTAAAATAATTACCGATATCAAGCACTGTCGTTTTAATCGCCTCTTGAATGAATTCTTTTAAAATAGACATATCAACATCTAATAAATATATGCACTGCGGAAACTTGCTAGTCTAGAAATCGTATTTGGCAATTTGCCAAATATTGTTGCCCGTGATATTTGCACATTAATACTTGCGATTTGAAAAGATTTTTTTATATGTCAAGAAACAAGAAGATATTACTTAATTAAACCAGCAAGCTTTTGCCAACGCTCGATTAAAACATCTCCTGAGGCGCCGCGAGATTCTTCTTTTTTAGAATCTTTTTTAGAATCTTTTTTAGAAGTAGCCGACTTTTCAGCACCTGAAAAAGATCTTTTAACAACAGCAGAATACGGTGGCATGACATCAACCTTACCCGAAGACAACGCTTTTGCAGCAGCAGGAACTTCTTTAGGATCAATAACAGGCATTTGCGCTCTATCGGGTGCCCAGCCTGGCACGTCTTTGCTCATAGACTCAACGTTTTTAGACATTGTCTCTACACCTTTTTCAACTGACCCGAATTTTTCTTCTAACAATTTTTTTGCTTCGTCAGGTTTTACATGTGTTGAACCTGCTTCAAGAAATTTTTCTATTGCAGACTTAACATTTTCAGGTGTATATGAAGCGATTGATCCTTTGCCCGGGTTTCCTTTTGATTTTCCAAAGATACCTTTGGTCAAAACATTAAGAACACCTACTAATTCATTTCCCGGTAGCTCGGCTCCAAAACCTGAGACAGTTGATGAAGGATCAACTAAAATTGCAGCGCTCCATCTATGATGACCGTCCATGATGTGATTATCACTTGAGACGATACAACCTAGATTAGTATCCATCGTACCTGCAAGCATGGAAAATGCCATACTTATGGTACCTTCTATTCTCATAGTAGTTTGTGAAGGCTTTAGGTCAGCAGCCGGCCAGGACTTTGGAGATACTTTAATAACATCGTCACCTTTATCTTTGTCCATTTCGCCAGACTTAACAATTACTTTTGCAATAACAGGATCGACTTTATCAAGTTCTGTAGGCGCAACTGTTTCAGGGGCAACGTCTTTTAAATTCTCACTTTTATCCTCAAAAATTAAAGATACTAGACTCTGCCGCGGGTGAACAGATTCCTTAATAACTGTCTTAATTTCATTGCTAATTAATCTGCGAAGTTTTTGCTCGTTTGATGTCATTGTTTTTCTCATTACAAACATTAAATATTATATATGCTTAATATTATTTTGAATTAATTAATCCAGAAATAATATTTGGTGAATTTCCAAACTCAGCTGTCTTATTACTATCACCCCTAGCCGTAGCATATACTGCAGCAGTTGAAGAGAATGATGACATCTGGTCGGACGTTTTATTCATATCGTCTAGCCCAGTTAATGGATCATATCCAATTCCATTACGATTATTTATCTTGTTGGCATAACAATGACCAAACCACCCATTCTTGATATTTCCCTTAGGATCCATAACATACGACCAATTACAGGCATCAGGTGTTGCATCTGGCCAAGCATTACCTTGCAACGGTGTATGAGGAGTATCACCATAAGCAACAAGAACTGTGTTTTGATCTAACTTTTCTGTAGGATTCTCAGGATCTACCTGCTTTGAAAGATACCCATAGAAACCATCTATTGCCTTTCCTAAATGCTTTGTAGTATTTCGACCTTGATTCATTAATAATGACGAATCGAATGTTACATGCGGATCTGTGAACGTTGTGTCACTCGTTGGACCCGGTGATAATGCTACTATTGCCGTCTTACTAAGACCTAACGTAAATGCCTTGGCAACTACTATAAGAACCTTGCTAAACTCTTCTATTCCGCTTCTTTGCGTAGCAGTCATATACGCAGAACTAGTATTAAGCCCATCAATCATTTCCTGAATTCCAAAGTCAATTAGATCTTGACTCGTTGGTGTTAATTGGCTCGCAAAATTAAGACCAATAATGCGTGCAGAATTCTTTGTAATTGCCATCTGTGGTAACCACGTAGATTTATTTGAGGATTTTCTAAGGCCAACCAGAGCCTTATAATAGACCTCAAAGAGTTCTTGATCTACCTTGGTAGCTAGTGTAAATTGGCTAGCTGCAGAATTGAATAAATCAATCATACCGTTAGCACTAGGAACGGTAGCGACTTCGGGAGCACCAGGCGCTCGACCATATTTAACAGGGTCTATGCCTAGAACAGGAACAATCGCGCCGGAGCCTGCTGAACCCAATGCAGCAAGTGCTGCTTGCATTGATGAGTTTCCTGAAAGTACAGTTGCCGAAGTTGGAAACTCAGTATGTGTTTCATCCTTGCCAGACATCAGCGCAGTCACAGGATATTTAGGAACTCCATTTGTATGATCGAAACAAGGCGCATGAGGCCCATAAAAGAAAGATCTATCACCGCCACTCCATCCTTTGACGCCTGTTGGAAGCGATGGCATAACATTTCCTTTGCCCCATGTATATGTTCCGCGATATCCATTACCTGGGTTATATCCATATTGCGACGTGTAGAGATAAGAAGAGAATCCTCCAAACTGAGAAGATTGGCTCGGAACGTTTGCGTTTTGACAGGCTTTAAAAGCAACATCAGCAACAGGCCACAACTCCTGAAACCATGCATACACACCATTCGGAGACGGAATAATAAGCGATCTACCATATGTAGATCCAGCAGCTTCTGCAATGCCATATCCGCCTTCGTCAGAGAGAAAGTTTAATAAATCAGTCCTAGAAATGCCAATAGCAGCAGCTGTTGCCGTACACATCTTAAGAAACGTGCGGCGACGGTTACTACGAAGATCTTTTAATTTCCAATTAGTCATTTTAATTCTCTTTTCATTGACAAGAATGAGCTGCACTTAACAACACTGCAACTGCAATATTACGTTTTTTCATTACATCTGTTAGATCACTTGAATTTGCTTTTTGAATGATTAAATTACAAAGCAACATATGATCCTCAGTCGCAGGTTGCCCGATAAGACAACTTACATTTTCTTCAACACAACTACCATCGCTAGCATCAAACATCGATTTATTCACTCCCGCTAATGTGCACGCAGGAGCTTTTAAAGGATTTCCAATATTTGCAATAATTTGTGGCGCTGATTGAATAAAAACATCCATTAATCTCATCGCACTAGCTGTTGAATGTTCATCTTTTTCAGAAAGTCGAGAATCTAATTTTGGAACGCCAAATGCATCCTTACCAGAAAAGTATAAATATCCTACAGCAGATGGCTTCGATACACAATATCCATCTTTGGCATCAGGAGAGTTATTTCCTACATCTAAACAACTTCGATTAATTTCATTTACCTTATCATCCTGATTACAAAAACAAACTTCTCCCATAGGACATAACGGATCGTTTGCTTGACCGGCTCCATTCGCAACAGTATCAGCCATTTCACAAGCATTATTACTTCCACCAAAAACGCTGCCCAACGTTTGCATAGAACCAAAAATATTAACTTGCGTTGTCTTTAAATCAGAAACATTCCCAGGCGGGATTATAACACCTCGAGATCTCAAAAAATTACCAAGTTGCGCATATGTTAGTTTATGACAACTATGAAGCCGAGTTGCAATCTCGCTTTCTAAAGGAATGTCATATTCTTGTACTTGCATTCCGCTGCCAGATGATGATGCTATTGTAGACGTAGAAGAGGTATTGATAGCTCCTCCAATACCAGAAGAAACAGCTGAAACTATTATACTGCTACTTGCTAAATCGTCATCAACAGGACACTCATTCTCGCCGATATTAGGCGTTATGGACCCACATGACATAAATGTCATAAACAATGCAGCAAGAATAAACGGGGACAATAATATCGTTTTATTTTTATTCATTTTTTAAAACCTTATGAAATCGTCGGAAACGAATATCGCCTTAAAAACACTCTTTAAACTATAGTTGTTTAACTTAAATAATGAAACTAGCTTTGAAGATGTTAGCAATTGAGAATTTGCATCTTTTCTGTCGGGAAGATTTACCCAACTCCTCCCGCCAATCTCAGTTATATCAGCTCTACCCATTGAATAATTCCAAACTCTCTTTATAGCACATTCAATTACTTCATCGTCTTTTGACATTTGTTGACCAAACTCAGTCAAATTTGCTGCAGAAGCTAAAGTTTCTACTCCATCAACATTCATGGATTTTTTCCATGCTGTTGTATTATTTCCACCATTCGGACATGTTTGACCAACGCATAACCAATCAGACAGCTTTGCCTTTGGTGATCCAGAAACTGGAACTAATACTGCATATTCTCCTGCAGGCGTCAACATCTGATATATACCCTTGGAATCGAATTGAGAAAATAATGGTGCACGATGATTCCATGTTGAATGACAATTTGAACATATGTTGCCAACATTATACGCATGGAAATCAACTCTGCCACCGTTACAAGCACCAGCAATTTCATTCACAGGCCATTTGTTTTGATATCCTGGTATTGGCATGCTGTCGCTACACGGCGGATCTTGTGGCGGCATGTCGGTAGGCTCTCCACCAGATTGTTCATTACCTGACCTACATAAAAAAGTTTCATGATAGAAGCGATTTCTTCTAAACGATAGGTTTCCAAAAAACAAACTATGTATGCCAGGATCAGTAAGAATTCCAGAATGCTTCATCCCAGCCGGAAGATTATTACAACTTCCATCAATAAATGTATGAGTCGTAATGTTAAACGTAGGACATGTATTTGAATCCTGCGTAAGAATGTTTCTCCAATCCTTATCTTCATATACAGTTCTTGCCGCAAAAAATGGCGCTGTATCTCTAGTCGGTTCACCAGGAACAGTTGATGCACCACCCATCTTAAAGGTGTATTTGTAAAATTCTATGAGAGTATCAGCGAATCTTGGATCTACTAACATTTTATCGATTAATTCGATATACTTTGTTTGTTGTTGATCTTGAGGAAGATCTCCAAGCTCATAAATTTGTGATAACGTAGGAGCATTACCAACAATTAAAATACTGGCTGTTCTTAAAGCTTCAGGGTAATCTATCTCGCGCTCATCTAGTTCTGTCTTTTCTACTTGCGGTTTATTACCAGAACCTGTTGAAACAGAAGAAGAAACATTTGACGTTTGATCTTCGCCTGATGTCACACCAGCTGATACTGATACGTTAGGCTTTACACCTCCGCTTCCTGTAGATAACGGTGTAGGACAATCGCTAAAAACAGCTGATGTATCACCAGCAATCTTATTGGGATTTGGTCTCTCGCAACCATACACCGTAAAAATCAAAGCGCATATAATCAATGACAAATGTTGAACAAAATTTCTATTTTTCATTAACGTAATCTATAATCTACAATTATAACACAAAAGCTATCGTTGGATATTATCTTTTTCAAATGATTCTTTTCGCATAACAACCATAGGATTATCTTTGATCTTCCAAAACTCTCGTTCTAATGGTGGATCTTCTCCAATGCGAAACCACATTAACTTTCTTCCGCCTGTTGATGAATAAACACCAATAATTGTTATTTCACCTGCATGAATTAAATCATGACAAGTATGGCATACAACAGCCAAATTATGATTATCATTTGAACTCCTAGGATCACATCTAGGAATTATGTGATGAAAGTTCAGCGCCGCAGGCCTATCAAACTCGCAAATCTCGCAAAAATGCTTTATTAGCTTAGTCTGTCTAGAACTGCGGCGCTTCACTCAAGAATTATATTCTACTTTTGTTATTAATGATATCAAGTTCCGTTTATCGCATGAGAACCTGAAGCTGCCATTAACAAAAATGATGCCCCATCGCTGATAAGCGCAACGGATGAACCTTGAACGGCAGAAAGTGTTAACTTACTTCCTTGTGAATCAGGAGTTGCACCAGCCTGGCCGGCAAAAACCTTAGTTCCATTTGCTTCTTGAGAACCAGTTAGAATGTGAGCATGTGCTGAAGCTGTGCGAAACACAAATGTTCCACCTGGGACTGAAGATGCTAAAGGCATTATCATTGTTAATGCACCAGCACCAGATAGTGTATAGGCTCCAGGACTAACTATCGTTTCAGCAACTGTCTTTGCAGAAACCGGCGTTGTTGGTAATGATGTCATTGAAACCGTAGAATCAATTTCTACGCCAGAACCTGAACTCTGGACTAAACCCTTTGAATCGTTCATTGTAACTTTTGGCATTTTCGTGATCTCCTTTTTGTTCGCAAGATTCCGAATCACCGGCGAGGTCGGTTGATCACTGATTCGGGCCTATGATAAGTAATATCAACGTTTAAGATATTCATCTTTGAATAAAAGTATTTATGAAAATGACAATGAAAATATTGAAGACCCGCATCCATGGATTCTAGAAACTTTCGAGTCTAATACAACTTGTTTTTCTGTCTTTCCATCCTTCGCTCGAAATTTAAACCTATCATAACGTAGATAGTTATCCGTATACCAATAATCAACAGCTGTTGCGCCTATACAATTAAATCCAGCAAGCTTGTATCCTTTCCCGTCACCAATCCGTCTATCGACATATGTCATGATACCTTTATAACCATTTTCAATGCACCACAACTTTGCTCGTTTCAATAATTTAGACAATCCACCAGGAACAGATGTTTTTAAATAAGTGCTAAACCTAGCTATTTCTAAAAAGCCATCATACTTTTTTCCATGACGAGGAGCCCTTAATGATAAGGCAGCTACAATGTCACCTTTTCTATCTCTCAAACCCCAAGTGATCTTTGACTGGACATGCCCAGAGATATGAGTAGAATTAAAGAAGTCTCTTTGTTCTTTTGCACTTAGCTCTACGACTTTTGTTGACCACGTTTTACATCGACCTTCATCTAACCCAAGCCTATGGAGAATCATAGATTTGCAGATCTCTCTTTTATCTCTCCACTCATCCTCAAATATCTGACATAACTTTATTCCCTTACCTGAAGTCAGCACAAATTTTTCTAGATGTTTGTTCTTATCAAAAACTTCATCTTGTTTGGCTCCTTCGCTGTGCCAATACAATCCGTGACATTCAATTCCAAATTTCTTGGAAGGAACATAAACGTCAATCTCTTTCGGAGAAATAACCCTTTTGTCTCCTGATACGGCATCTGGTGCAATTGACTGGACGTAAGAAAATACTTCTAATTCCCAATTAGATTTACCGACCGGATGGCATCTATAACATCTGCTACCCCTTTCAAATGCCTGAAGGGTTTTTGGCTGTAACTCTCCACACTTAGTACACTGGAATGTTAGGTATTGTTCTTGCCTAGAGATGTATTGATCTATCAGTGTTATCAGGACGAACTCAGATTGCCTTATAGATAATCTTTCATTTAATGTTGAGGTTACCAATAGCTTGCTTAAACTAATTTTTTGTAAGGTATCCTGAGTGTGGCGACGACCATAAAAAGGATTGCCCGCGCCTGTCATCTTTTCGGATTGTTGCTTGATTCTGCTGTCAGTCTGTTTGGTCTTACCATGGTTCCAAGCCTCGGCTTTTCCACCACGAGATCCGCCTTCTTTCATGGCAAAATGCGAATGATCCTTACAGAAAGTCTTAAAAGAGAAAGAAACATATCGAACAGGAGCTTGACATACCTTGCAAGTTGGCTTTATTCCATTATGATAAACTTTTACCGTATAATCCTCTGAAGATAATCCATGTTCAGATCTGATGTGATTGGTTAGCTTCTTCAGAACATCATGCTGAAATCTGCATAATTTACAATCCATATCACCACGCCTTTCTATGGACTATATAATATCTTAAAAGTTAAAATTGTACTATTAAAATAGTATGCGTTAACTGAACATTTATAAACTACAAAGGCCACCAAAAGGTGGCCTTTGCATATGTTCAAGCTATAAACTCAGATGACATTCATGTCATATTATATTCATGTCCAAACATGTGACCGTCCCGAAAAAGTCTGACCTCACCATTTTCTTACCGTAGCGAGTCATCACACCCTTGCGAGGAGTGAAATCTTCCGGTGCGAATATGGTTGGTGTGACGATGAGCGGAACGTAAGGAGCGTAGACATAACCTGTCTCTAGGTAGCTGCCGCCCTTATAACCGACGAGGATCTTGTTTCTGACGAAATAGGGATCCTTGTAGATGGTGAAGCGGTTGCTGAGAGTACCGATTGCCTCTGCGCCGATTGTGAATGGCGAACCAACTTGTCCTTCGCCGTCCAAGGAGAACTTAGGCTTATAGAGCACTGAGGACTCGAGGATGGTTGCGACATCCGGGCCGCAAACCATAAAGTTTGCTGAACCGCGGAGGGTCTTACGATGGATTGTGTTGGCAACGTCAATAATCGTCTCGATAAGTGTCTCGTACCACTCGCGAACCGTACCTGTGAAGGCCGGACCGATAGAGAGTGACGATGCGAGGGCGACAGGCGTTCCTGTTGTCTTGTTGACGAAGCGGCCTGGCGCACGCGACCAATAGTAGTTTGCACCATTGGCTTGTGTCACAAGGTCGCTAAGAATCTCGCGGTCAATCTCAAGAGCAATTTGCTCAGAGAGAATTGATGTTAACTCAACCTCTGCGTCCATCGAGTGATAGGCGTTGAGGTCTTGTGCGAGTTCTGGTGACCAACGAGCACGAAGCTTGCGGGTCTCAGCTGTAATCGCGATAGACTCAATTTTGATATCGATCTCAGGAATTGCAGGAGATGGATTCACATTGAAGTCAGATTCGAATGATGGGATCGTAACTGTTCCGCCCGATGATGAATCGACAGAAAGACCTGTCGAAACGACGAAGGACGCTCTAGTTGAACCGCCTAAGGAGAGATCTGCAGTGTTGGCTCCCTTGACAACAGTAAGAATGTGAGTTCCGTTAAGAGCGTCTGCCGTAAAGATAGAACCGTTCCAGTTACCACGTTTGTTAAGACGGCGGAGGTTAAGGACTCCAGAACCACCTTGGTATGTCTCGCCCCATGCTGTTGCGTTCGTCGCGCCGGCAAAAAGTGCTAGCGAGCTAGCTGTTGTCTTTTCCATGTTATCGAATCTAGAACCTGTGATTGGCACCATTAAGAATGCTAGATCGAGCTGTCCAAGTTCAAGAGCTGTCTCAACCTGTGAATCGAAATCCGCGTATCGGGCATTGCTGCCTGAGAACATGGAATCCGACTTAACCTCAAGACCCACTGTCCAGGTATCTCCATCCACACCACCCCAAGCACCAAGCGACCAGGCGGAGGCATCACTGCTAGGACCTAGGTAAGTGCTTCCAGTGAAAGAACCTGACACTCTTGAATAACCTGCGCCGACGAGATCGTACATACCGCCAGCAGCTAGAGATCCTGAGCGTACCCCCTTGCCACCTGGGCTATTGTAGATTGATTCGCCGCGTGTATATGTTGAGTCGGCTGCTGATGTGCCTACGCTCGAGCCGTAAGTATAATCAAGATAGAAGATTAGACCTGATGGAAGGCTCATTGGTTGTATAGAAACGAGCTCGTTGGCAACGAGTCCGCCGAATACGCGACGTACGATTGGGAATGCAATGTTGCTAAAACCTTGCATTTGTCCAGAACTAGAAAGGCCGCCGCCGCCACCTGAAAGTCCGCTGCTCTCTTTAAGAACCTGTGCAGCCTGGTTCTCGAGAAGCTGTGACATAACTTCGCGGCGATTGCCTTCTAGTCCACGAAGTAGGCCTGTGCGGGACCACTTCTCTGTTAGTCGTGCGCGCTCGGCGCCGACGTGTTTATCTTTGATACCCTGTGCTAAATGTTCAAGCGTAAAAGTTTTCATTTTTTTGTCTCCTAAAATTTTGATTAACGAATCACTTCAAACCTGCGAGTCTTGCCCAGCGATCAGTCTCAACATTTTCGCTGAGAACTGTTGAAGCTGGACGAGTCGCTTGTGAAGACGAACCCATAATTTGACGATTATTGCCTTCGCTCATTTGACGTGAAGATCTGGCGAGTGTCTTGATTAAGGTTTCGTATACGAGCTTAACTTCTCTTGTGCTTGATGTCTCATCGAGTTGCTCAATAATTTCTGCCTTCTGGCGTCTTGTGAGCGACTCATTTTGGAGGAGTTTGTTGCAGTAGAGAAGTTTCATGTTGAACAGATTCGTTTCCGCCAACTTCTTACGGAGATTTAAGGTTTCTGCCGTGGACCTTGTTGTGACGCCATTGTGACGAATCACTTTGCGGCTCTCTGCTAGTAGAACCGATCGCAACTTGGCAGTGCGTCGCACTGACTCGTTGAAAATATTTGCATAGAAAACATAGGCTTCTTGCATTTTCTTGGCTTGCTTGGCTTGCTTTTGAGCCTCTTGCTTTGCCTTTTGAGCCTCTAATTGCTTCTTTTGTTTCAACTTTTGTTGAACTTCTTGTTGCTTTTGCTTCACCTTTTGTTGAGCTTCGCGTTGTTGCTTCTTAGCAGACTGAGCCTTCTTCTTGGCGCCGTCTTGAACGCGAGCTTCTCGGGTAAGCTGTCGGCGAGCTTCTTGAACTTGTTGTGTTTCTTCTTGCTTTTCATCGGCTTCATCCTGTTGGTCATCGGCTTCATCCTGTTGCTGACCTTGCATTTTATGGCCTTGTTGCTTTTGTTGACCTTGCATTTTATGGCCTTGTTGCTTTTGTTGACCTTGTTGCTTTTGGCCTTGATCATCAGCTTCTTTCATCTTTTCGGCTTCATCGGCGGTTACATAACCGCTATCGATGCCAAGCTTCCACCAGCCTTCATCGCCACCTTGGCCTTCATCGAGTTCATCGGCTTCATCAACTTCTTGATCTTGTGCTTCATCAACTTCTTGATCTTGTGCTTCAGAAAGTTCAATGTCTAATAATGGATCGCCTAGGTCTTCATCTTCAAGATCGCCAAGGTCACCAGCACCGTTGCCCCAAGATTGTGGTTTTGTCTCATCTGCCTCACGAAGCGTACGCATTCGAGATATCTCTCGACGAAGCATATTTTCATCAATTTCTACCACTAAATTATTTCTTAAACGGCGTGTTTCCATTTGGTGTCCTTCTTCTGCTACTTCTTCGCTATCATCGTCCGTGGAGTCTTCTTCGTCGCTACCGAGATCAAGCTCTTCATCGCCTTCCTCATCGCCACCTTCATCACCCTCTTCATCGCCCTCTTCATCTTCCTCGCCGCCGCTGGCAACAAGGTCGACGCCAAGATCTCCTAATTGATCTTCGAGTTCGTCAGGAACGTTAGTGAGTTTAAGATTTATTTCTGCTTCGGTTAACGACTTCAAGTTATTTTTCATATTATATTGCTCCACGAGCTTATTAAGTTTTTTGTATAGAGATTCCAACTTCCCTTCGTAGACCCCTTTGTCTTGAAGGTTTCTTACAGATTCCTGCAAGTATTCATACGTTTTTTCGATTTTAGAGACCATCTCTAAAACGCGATGCTGATAGTTCACGGTTTTCTTTAAGGTGCTACTGGCGTTTAGAAACTCTTGTACTGCTTCGTCTAAACGAAAGAGTCTAGATTCTATTTTCATATTAGCCGCTGAATTAAGCTTGTTAACAAGCGGATTAATTAACAAATTAACAGATTCATTGCTTAATTCGAATTCAGCTGCGTCGTCTGCGAGAGGTTGCACGTTTATTGCATCAAGATCGAGTGTTACTTTCCCTTCTTCATCAGGAGGAGATAACGCTGGAACGACACTAGGATCAACGTCGCCTGCTACAAATGGCAAAGGCTCATCGTCTAGCATAAGTTCATCATCTAGTTCTCCAGCCTCTCGAAGGAGTTCTGTTTCTATTAAATCTTTAATTCTAGGCGATATCGCTTCGATTAAAGACCTTTTAGCGTTGTCTTCTGCTATCTCCTTTAGCTTTTTTACATCAGCTAAAGCTTCTTCGTACAATTGCTTCGACATGTATCAGACCTCTCTTATACTCATTAACTATTCTATACTATACGAGTTATTCGACAGAACTTTTACCCTTTTCAAGATTTTCGCCTAAAGAAACAGAACCTAAGCGTGGTGCCGTTGCTGTTGGTGACGCTGTATTAATACTCGGATTCGCGGGGTCAAAATTTGGTTTCACATCGATTGTATCAATGTTTGGATTTGCATCTTTTTGTACACCGTCTGTTTTTCCTGGACCAGGAGATGTAAGATCAGGTACATATGGATTAGCAGGATCTCCGGGGTTCTTCCAACCTACCTCAGATGTATCAGGTGCCTCCGCGTATACTAAAGATACGCCGGCTCCGAACATGTCTGGATCTCCTACGCCTTTTCTATTAGACTTCGCCACTGCAACTGCAGCTGCTGCTGCGTCTGTGTTGCTTTTAGCACCGCCGTATAATTCATTCGAACCACCTTTGAATAGTTTCGAAAGTCTTTCAGTTTTTTCACTATTAACGGGTAAATAAGTCGTATATCTTCCGCTGCCTGGTGTTCCCATAACTATTACCTTTCAAGTAAGTTTTTAAATCAAAGACTGCGAAGAATCCTGGTTCGCGTCTCAATGACTTTCTTAAGTCGACTGCGTATACGGGTTTCTTCAATCTTAAGAGCCTTAATAAAATCGATTTTTTTCTCAAGAGCTTTATCAGAACCTTGTTCATCAGCATCAACTTCTTCAGCCTCGACGTCAGAAACAACGCCAGCATCTTTAAAATTAGCTAATTCTTCTGCAATAATTTTTTTAAGTAATCGACTTGTAAGTTTCATGTATTAATTCTCCGTGTAACACTTTAAATATCTTAGATAAAATAAAAATAATAGATTTAAAGCACTATTTGTTAGATAATCTTGGAAATGCCAAATTTGCCCATTTTGAAGCTGCTTCTTCTCCGAATAATTCTTGCGGATCGTGAGAAGCTACGATGCTTTCAATCTTACCTGTCGCTTTTGGCGTTTTCATCCTATCATTCTCCAACATAGATGGCAAGGTTTTTTCTGCAGTGTCGGCTAAAATAGATGCCATGATGTCGTTTCCACCTGATTCAAGTCGAATTACTTCTTTTAATGTTGATGATTGCGCTTTTAAACGGGTCGCATTTTGTTGTATTGCAAGCGAATTTGAAGTAGTGGTATCTCGATAAACTTTCTTTTTTACTTCATTGATAGATTCACTTGTGCTAGAACCCATGCCTTCAGAAAGTATTTCTATGAGGCACTCTTTAACGATAGACTTTAGCTGCCCTTTTGTGATACCCATATCAACCTACACCTTCCCAATATGTTGTACCACCGATTGATCCAGTTAATATAGGCATCATCGTAGAATCAATCATAGTAAGGTTTGCACAGATGCTAGTAGAGATATCTGTAGCGCCATCTCTTAAAAGATAAAGTTCTTTGACCCTAACGCCTAGAGTAATATTACTTCCACCGTTTACAATAATATAATTGGCTTCGGTTCCTGCTCGGCCGCTGATTCCATTTTCCGTGAATCCAACTCGTAAACGTTGAGTGGCCGCTGTGTTGTTGTTGATGATTAAAATGTCTTTTGTTACTTTTGGAAAAATATACCTAATAGCGGTACTGGATACTGTGCCTGATAGTACCCATGGTAAACCGGACATCGTAAACTCAGCCGTTGTATTCAACCCTGATTTTGGATTATTTAATCCCATGATTATTTGTCTCCATAAGAAATAATATCGTTTAATATCCTATCGATTCTATCTGATTTATTAAAAACCTTTTGAAACTCCGTAGAAGTAATCCTACGCCCTTCGGGTAGCATAAAAGCACCTGGAGTTGATGGTTCTGATACGTAATCCCAACAAATAAGTTGAAAATCATCTTGAACAATATGATAATCGCCTTGTTTTTTTGTTGAGCCGACGCCTCGAGATGATATACCAAGTTTTACACCTGAACTTACAAGAGATTGTAAAATCTTTCCTGCAGGTGTATCTAGGACTTCAATAGTCCCATAGACTACGTCCTTATCAAGATATGCTTCTCGTATAATGTGCGAAACATTCTTAAGGTTAACTACGGAGGAATCAGGATGATCTAGTTCGCCAAGCGCCCTATTCTCAATAATGAATTTTTGATAATTTCTAACTTCGCGATCAAGAACGTTTATTGGATAAATTCTACCATTTTGATTAAGCGTATCTGCTTTCTGTAGGATACCCTTCATCATCACTTTTCCATCGTTCTTTTCTCGAGATTCTTTAATCATCTCAGGTGTATAATCAAAAACCTCGTACGAACTTAAAAGGCGTAAGTCTTTCATCAATCTTCTCCTTCATCAGTTGTTAACTCGTGACACAGCGTAGAATATAACATAAATCTAGACACAATAAAGTCATCGACATTTTCGAGTGACTCAGCAATTACCTTCGTCCTAACATCTCTTAGCTTATTTACAAGAAGCGTATCTTCTTTTTTCTGTTCGACATATTGATCTATAGATTCGAGTAAATCAATTCTAGTTTCTTTTAGTCTTTTCTTAATGTTCGATTGACTTTCATCAGTCGAAGAGAAAGCATATGCTTTAATAATTTCTCGTTGCTCATTATTAAGAGTAACAGAGTATTTTTCATTCATTTTTTTCATCATCATCTTCATGACAAGACGAGTTGTGCCAGGAGTTTCATCAATAAGGACGTGATCTTCTTTTTTCTTTTCAACAAGTAACCATTCTCTTAATTGATTTTCGTAATTCGCTAAGGAAGTAATGTCAGCCGCCCCCGCGGGTTTTCTCCACTCATTTAAAAGAGTTTGAATCGTAGCATAAAGTCGATACTCCGCAATCGGTTGATCATAAAAATGATCGTCCTTTAACATGTGATTTATATTACGAATTAATAATGATTTTTCGCGGGACAATTCATCTACGTCGGTACTGTTGGCCGCAGCACGTGCCTCAGATAAAATTGATGTAACAATCGAGTCTGAACTAATCGTGGTTTTTACAAGGGCATTAAAAAGTCTAAACTCTTTGTAAAGATGAGTACCTGGTTTATAGTGCTTACGAAGAATTCGTAAAGCAGTTGACGACCTTTTCTTATCACCTTCAACTAAGGCGCTAGAAATTGTTCTCACCAAAAACTCGTATAATAGAGCAGTGTTACGTTTTTTATTGTGCGCTTTTGACATACGTTGACCCTTCAATCTTCGTCTATAATAAATAAGTCGTTTTCATTAGTCTGAGGCGAAAGTTTTTCATTTTCTGATAGAATACTTGAATTTTTGTGTTGTGTCATTTGCAGCGTCTTTGACATGTTTTGAAGAGTAGATTGTAACGTCATCGGTAGATTAGGTCTAACATAAGTATCATTACGCGATCTCGATTCATTTTTAAACGGGTTATTAACTGCGCTCTTAACATAATCCATGCCAAATACATCTTTCATTCCCATACCATCGCCATCAAAGTCTGTCATTTTTTTAAAATCCGGCATATGATTTTGGTGCGTCTTTCTTCGACTACGATCATACAATGCTTTCTTTAATTGCGATTTTGCCTTTACTGGCAATTTATCTTTTTCGAAAAGTGGCGGCATTAAGTCAAAGTCAAAATCGTCTTCACCAGACATTAAAAGTTCCGTTTCAGGTTCCTTCTTTTCTACATCATCGCCGGCGAAAAGATCTTCGGCGCCCTCTTCTCCACCAGCCTCATCGCCACCAGCTTCTTCTTCTCCACCAGCCTCATCGCCACCAGCTTCTTCTTCTCCACCAGCCTCATCTCCACCAGCTTCTTCTTCTCCGCCAGCTTCTTCTGGTTCCTCTTCGATTTTAGCTTCTTCAATAGCTTGATCAACTAATTTTTCTTCATATCGTTGTTCGTCAATTTCTTCTATTTGCTCGTCGGTTAAACCCCAAATCATTTTACGAGCGAATCGTTTACTACCCATTCCTTCTGGGATAGTACCTGCAATCTCAAACTTAGATCGCCAAATTTCTAACTTTTGTTGTTGCGCTACCGTAGATGGATTTGAAAGATGAAGATTGAAGTTTTGTAATTCCTCAGAATCAAAGCCGTGAGCATATAAATGAATTATCGCAAGCTTATTTAATTCAGACAAAAGAACTTTTTGAATTACGTTAATTGTACGAGAAAATCTTATGTCTTCTTGTGCAAGTGTAGCTTTAGAAGAAAGCATTTCATCATATCCAAGATATGCTCGCGGGATTTTTAGCGCTGCAAATAGCTTCTTTTGAATGTAGGCTACATCTTCGACCGCCGCGGCATTTTGACCACCTGCCAGCGTATCGATTCTTGTTCCTGATTCGCCGCCACGGACAGGAATAAAATAATCATCTTCGATAGAAAGCGGGGCATAACGAAGGTCTAAACGTCCTGTAGCTCTATCGACGACTTGATTAGTACGAAGATTTTTACGTTGTTCTTCGACATACATAGGTACATTTTCAGGAGGAATATTTGCGACGTCGATATAAAAAACTCGGCGTTCCGGCGCTCTAACAACGCGATAAACCAACATCGCATCTTCAATGAGAATTAATTGACGCCAAATACGGCGGCCTGCTTCAATAACTGATGAACCATAAGGAAGAAACATATCATTGCCAAGAAGACGAAAATGAGTAACCTCCCAATTTTCCAATACTCTATTTCCTAAAGTGACCCAACGATAGCGAACAGCAAAAGGATCATTCGGATCGTAGTTTTCTTCACGTTCAATCTCATTTACGGGTATTGGAAATGCGTTAATAACGCCATATTGCGGCGAAACGTCATTATAAAGAAAAAAGTCGCCGTATTTAACAAGATTGCGAGCCCAGCAACGAAGATTAAACTCTACGTTAAGAGTATTATAGAAGAGATCCTCTAAAATGCTTTTAATTTTTTCATTATCGGAATAGATGTGAAGAACCCGACCCTTATCATCCTGCGCAACAGTTTCATCTGCGTAGATATCCATTGCAGCCGCAATTTCGGGTGTATTGTGAGAAATGACGGTATCTGTCGCAAAGTTTTTGTACCCATCTACGGTCAAGTCGTAGAGAGGAATCACTCCGTGGTATTCGACAGAGACAACCTTGAGGTTGTCATAGGTTTGAGAAAACTCTGTATAGTTCTTGTATCCTCGCTTCTTTAAACGATTATCAAGCACGGTAGCTGTAGTGTCTAAAGAAACTGCAAGCTGCTTCTTCGACATGCCTCTAGAAAAAGTAGAACATATTCTATCGAAGGTAACTGAATGGTTATATCGAGGATTATTCTTGTCCTGGTTGTCCCATCCTGCATTGTGCCAATCTGGGTTGTACGCCTTTGCGAATGTTTGGAAGTCTTGATATCCATGCTTTCGTAGTTTACGTTTGATCACATTCGAATCGGTATCAAGAACTTCGCACATTTTTCGAGAATTGAAGTTTGTTCTTTCAGCAATTTCTAGAATTCGACCGAAAGTGATGTCCTTCCGTTCGGCAGGATTGTTCTCAGACATAAACTTAGAATGATTGGTCTTGAACCTCTCGATCCATTCTGCATTTTGATCAGACCACTTTGCCCCGTTGATGATCTTCGTGTGAAGGCTTCTGTGATCGTGGTCCTTCATAATGCGTAAGTTTTCTGGTTTGTTATCATGCTTCGTAAAATTAACGTGATGCACAACCTCATCGACGGCGAGCTCGGAGCCTTTCATCATCTCACCGATGATCCTGTGTTCAGCGACCCAACCGTTCATATTTGAGCGTCGGTCCATCGTGTATATCCAGCGATAGCCCTCTCCCTCTTCTTTGCAGCCGTTGAATAAGTCTCTACGGTAGAAAGGCATCATTGCGTCGCCGGACTTTAGGTCTTCTATCTTGCAGAAAGTACCATCGCGCTTCATGAGGCGGTGATTTGGTGTTCCAGTGATCTGTTGTCCATTATCAAAAGTAACCGTGTAAGCATGGTCGACTCGAGTCTGTCGAGCTTGCTTTCCCATCGCTGGAACGATCCTACCTAGATTGTGATCGTATGCATAGATTACGAATGTTCTGTTCGAATCCACCTTGCACTCCAAAGAAAGCTCTTCAATAGTCTTGTATCCACCTGGCACCGCGATCTTTGTGTCCTTATGCAGGCAATATTCCATTTCTTGAAAATCTTGATATCTCATCAAACGTTCTGAAAGGTTATACGCGCTGGATGTAATCGTTGCGTATGTTGGAGCTAGCGATTTTTGAAAAAGTAAAGCACCAGACGATTTCGTCTTATCGACTACCGCAATTGTAGTATCAAGATTTCTTATCTTTCTCTTAACAACAGGACCACTCTTAAAGAGTTTAGAAAGACGTTGAAATAATGTTTGATCTTTTTCTTTTACCATTGTTAGTTGTGTCGTTCCAATCGTGGAAACGACTCTTTCGTAATTAGAACTAGATAATAACTTTTAAAAAGCCATAGTATACTTCTTTGTTTCTTTCTCGCGTCAGATGTTAGGTTTTATAGACACTTTTTTAGCAGACGGTGATTGCGATGCGGCGGGACTAGACGGAACTACATCGGGTTGTTTAGGACCATCAACATGCGTCATAGGAGAAGCAACAACTCTTTTTAACATTTTTTCAGTTTCTAAAAGATGTTTTTCTAGTGTTATGTTGGCCGCATCTGCGCTCGATAGAGCTTTCGAAGATGCTGACGACTTAAATAGCTCAATTGCTTTAAGAAGTTTACTAGCATTTTGTGCCATTGCCGCGGCTTGATCTTCTTTTTCACCTTCTTTTAAAAGTGAAACTTCTTCTGCAATAATTTTTTTCAAGCGGGAAATTGTAAGCTTGTGCATATTAATCCTCAATGTCAATTAATAGATATTAGTTCAAAAATTTTTAATTAGCGATAAAGCCAAGAAAAATCAGAAACGTCAACATGACGAACCATAGAAGGGTCTTTTGGTTTTAATGGATCACGAAAAGTTGAATTTAAGCCTCTAATGCTCGGATTAACTAATGGTTGCGCAGAATTTATATTACCTGGCATATTGGTATTGCGTTCTACTTTCGTAGCCTTTAACATAGCCATTGATAACGCCGTTGCGTGTTCATTAACGTTTGAATCTCCGGCTACCAGCCACGTCGCAATAGCTAAACTTATTATTAAGTCATCATGAGCATCTTTAGATGCCATTGCCTTAGACCCATTCCAAATAAATGCTTGAAGTTGATCGTAAAGTCTTTGAGAATAAACCTTAAGAATAGAATTGCGCGCAAGTTCTTCTAGTTTCGCCAATATTTGAGATCTTGTTTTTGTTTGTGTAGAAAAACCAGGAACTGCATTAGGATCCGTTGGTTTAAAATTGAATAGGTCACCTGATGAACCTTGATAATACAAATGAGGATAACCGTCATCTCGAAGTTTAACACATGTAAAATAACCAAACGTATTTTGTTCGGGACAAATTAATGCTTCATTATACATTTTGCCATATTCAAACAACAAGTCTGCTAATTTGTCAGGAGGAATTTTACCCATGTACTCAGCAACGACCTCGCAAGACGAGTCATCGACTATGTGAAATGTTGAAAAGTCTTTGGCATCGCCTCTTGAGATATCAGCTGCTAGAACATATTTCTTACCAGGCTCTGGTTTTCGCCAAATCCATACAGCAGATTGTGGGCCTGTTTTTTCTATAGGCGGGCGGATGGCTTCTCTAATAGACTCGAGTTCGCTCGGTTGTAAAAATGTATCTCCTGAGGATATAAAGTCGCACAAAAACTCCTGAGCGACTTTTCTCCTTGGAAGGTTTTTTGTTTCTCTAGCGAACCATTCTTCATCATGTTCAGGATGAACCCACCACGACAATTTTATAGTATTAAACTCATTTTGTTTTGTTTCTGCGTCCATCCAAAGTCGATAATACTGACCGCCAACGCCATTTGGTGTAGAGATAATAATGGCATTACCGCCCGTGGATAGAGTAGGATAAAGTCCTGTCCAAATATCTTCAAAGTCTCTAATGAAAGCTGCCTCGTCGACGATAAGGAGCGAAAGCGCTTCGGAGCGTCCGGCATCAGGAGATGTTGGAATAGCGGTGATTTGTGAACCATTATCGAATCTAATTGATTGTTTAGTTGGTTCAAATTTGTAAGTAATAACCACTTAGGCAAACAATCTAACATGATTCTAACTTTTTTAATAAAATTCATCGCAGTCGATAATTTCGTAGCGATGACGAGAACATTTTTATCTTTTTTAAAGATAGAAAACCACACAGCATATGCAGCAGTGATTGTAGACAAACCTAGCTGGCGGGATTTAAGCGCTATGTTAAAACGATTATTCTGAAATTGTTTAATACAATCTTCCTGAAAATCGTACGTCGCAAAAGGTATAAGCCCTCGCACCGTATGTTGAATTTTTACATAGCGATTCATAAAGTAAACCGGATCCTTACCACATCGTAAGATCTCGTTTACTTGGTCACTTCTAGTTAGCGTTTGTTGCATTAGACTAATTCAAACGTTGTTTTCCTACGGAAATATGCTGTTCTTTTTGGATTATGTACATTAAACCCGATGATTTCAACAGACGTATTTGTAGAACGCTCCTTTATAGGGAGCGTCTCGCCTGTTATGTTTTTATAGACTGTCTTAACGTTTTTCACAACAGCGTTAACGATATCGATGGATTCCTTTTCATATGTCATATTCATTATGCTCATATCTTTTTCTGAAACGAAATTAACGATAGCTTGATATGAAGCTAATAAAACGTCACCTGCTAGTGTGAATTTAACTGAATAAGACGATGTCTTAGACGTTGACGACCTTCCCCACGTCGTATCTATAGCTTGTCCAAGTGCATTATAATCGATTTTAGGCATAGTATCTCCACCCTTAAATATACAACATTCACTCTAAGACAATATTTGAATCGACAAAACTTCTTCTTGCTATCACATTTTTTACAATATCTGTTGCAGGTCGCCAACCCATTTCCCATTTTTCCTTATTTGAATAAGCCCAAGTGTCTGCACAAGGCGAGCAACAACCAAACTTTTTATAAGTAAACTCGTCTTCTTTGTGACCAAAACGAATGTCACAAACATCACAAAATAATGGCATATTTCTTCTTTCATTTTCATCATAAGAAGAAGGAACTATCACTACATAATTTTCTCTATAACAAATTTTTCTATCACGAGGATAAGGTTGCCATGTGTGTTTCATAGATCTACCCCAAAAACAATTTTTGAATCTTTTTCGCTTTTCGTAATTTCTAAAATATGATCAACAACATCCTTGACACCATCTATATGAGTGATTATTAAAATTGTCTTAAAATATTTCTTAAAAGAAACCAATAATCTATTACATGCTTCAATAGCAGCATCGTCTAGTGTGCCAAATCCTTCGTCGATCACGAAGATATTGGGCTTAGACAAAGAAGAGATGTTAATCATCGCAACTCGAAGAGCCAATGATGCAATTGTCTTTTCCATGCCTGAACATAACTCTATGACTCGGCGGCTATCTCCATAGTTGATATAAATCTCTGAAGAATCCGTATTCTCGTCATTCTCCAGCTCGATAGTAAAATCTACGATGCCATGAAGAATTTTGGCTATTTCAATGTTAATAACGGGTAGTTGCGACTTAGTGATGATTAGTGGCAAACCTTTTTTGGAAAATGCAGTAGTAACCAATTCGCGGACCTTCATTTTCTCTAATAGATTATCTCTTGCAACTTTTTCTTCATTTATTTTTTCAAGATTAGCAAAGAGCTTTCCTTTACGCGTGGCGCTATCAAATTTATCAGTTGTAAGCGCATCTATAATGTTAGAAATATCTTCTATATTTGACTTAATAGAAACTGCATCTGCATTATCGTTATTTTTTAAAGCCTTCTCAAACGTCGTTAGCTTTTCTCTTGACGCTTTTAACTCTACTTCTTGAGAATGATAAATAGCTTTAAACTTTTCAAGTTCAATTTCTTTCTTCGAGATATCTAAAAGCAATTTAGTTTCTAAAGACAATAACTTCTCTATTTTTTCCAAACGATTGACTAAATTTTCTTTTCCAAGCTTTTCAAAAGACTTTTTTACTTTTTCTAGTTTCTTTTGTGATTGTTCTACTTCGCGTTGTTGGTCAACGAGCTTTGACTTATTGATGTGGGCGTCTTTGATAAATTTGCAGGTTGGATAATTATCTTCACAAGGTACCTCATCAAGAATTTTAAGAGATTTTTTTTGTTGTTCAAAAAGTGTATTTTCTTTCTCAAAAATAAACTTTAAAGATGTCAATGAAGTTTCAAGATCTTTAAGCGATGCTAGCTGAAGTCGTAATTGCGATATATCATTTTCTGACTTAATGGTTTCTATCGTTTTTAGTTTTTCGCTATTGTTATTTATTTCTGATTCTAAATTTGAGATGCTATCAAGGCAAGTTTTACATCGATTTTCAAGGACAACTAGTTGCTTAGCAAAAGACTCAACCTGGGATTTAGTAACTGGTATACCTTTGTGTTTAGATAGCTCAATCTGTAATTGAGAAAGAACTTGTTGTTTATCTTTTATTAGTTGGTGGCTGTCACTAATTTTTGTATCGACATCAACAATGTCATTTTCGTATTGTCTTATTAACGCGATCCAGTCTCTATCAGGATAATTTTTTAATTGTGACTTGTAGTTTGTAAGTTCTTTATTTGACAATTCATACATTTTGTCAAATATGTCAAGATCAAGAAATCTGGACAATACTGCCCGGCGTTTCATAGAACCTTGTTCTATGAATTGATTCATTTCTCCTTGCGCCGCCAAAGACGTTGTCATAAAATCTTCTTGATTTCCAATTAGCGTTCTAATAATCTTTTCCGTCTCTGCGCGTTGTTCACCTGCCAAATCTTCCGCTTCGCCATTTTCTTTGATCCTAAAAACATTTAAGGCAGTAGATGCGCTTAATACGCCTTTTTTACTTTCGCTCTTAACAGTTTGACGCTCAATAACATAATCGGTGCCATCATGATTGATAATAGCCTTTGACGAACAATAAGGCTTGCGAATATTACAAACATGAATATTTTTTATTGAGCCTCGGTCAGTTGTATTAAACAAGGAATACATCAATGCGCCAACGATAGACGACTTACCGACCCGATTAGGACCAAACACCCCGACAATACCATTTAGCTTATCGAAATTGATCATATTTCCTTCGCCATAGGCAAACATATTGTCAAACGATAAATATCTAAGTGACCATTTAGAATTATGCGGAAGCTCTTCAGTTAAAATCACAGTAGAAAGACAAGACTTCACTTGTTCAAAAACGATTTTCCATTGCTCAACGGTTATTTGAGTTCCAGAATAATAGTCATTGATTAACTTAAAAAGAACATCGGCATTCCTTAGATCGGCTTTTTCTAGCGTTGTTGTATTAGTTTTTATTATTGATTTATCAATAACAAAATCAGATTTAAACGTTACCTCAGTGGCTAATTTTGTATTCTTTAATGATTCGCTAATTAAGCTAAAATCTTTTTGTCCTAAGATATCGAAAGATCTAATTCGAAATCTAGTACCATCAGGATGTTTCGAAGCAGACGAAATTAAGTCTTCGATTGAACCGCGCCACGGAATCGTTACATACGGTTTGGGATTAGGCAACTTTTTAAAAGTAACATCCCATGCTAGCGAACTACTAATATCCCACAACAAATAACCATGATCTAAATCCTCTGCGTAATTTTGTTGTATAGGAGTTCCGCAAAAGCCTATCCACGGCTTTTTTACCTTTATTTTTATTTTTTTTCCCATAATACTTCTGTGAAGAATATTAAATTAACCTACGATAACGCAATCAGGATATTTAGACAAATCTGCTTCGTCTATTTCTATCTCTACATCTCGATATCCAAGATATTGCATCTTGTGTATATCGCCAAGAAACACATAAGAGTAATCCTTAAAAAAGTCGATAGTAATTTTGGTTTCGTCCAATTCCCAGCCTGATTCTGTTACGCAACCTTGAACAGGACCATGATAACATGCAATATTGACCTTGCCTGGTTCTGGTTTGACATTGTTCCATCCTTCTTCGTCGAAAAGAGAATAAACACACCAATTAAAACCAGGGTGAAACTCATACACTCCGCTCTTCTTGTAAAGATGAATACGCGGATTGTTCATTGCAACTACGATTGGAGATACAGCATCTTGGCGAGAAAGATTAACTAAATTCCCGTCATGATTACCAAGCGTTAAGTGTACTGGTGCTACTTCCGCCATGGCATTTAACCACCATGTTAGAAAATCAATATATTCAGGAGAAATACCTGAGGTTTTTGTATGAAAAATATCGCCGCCAACAAAAATGTGATCAACTTTATTTTTCTTACAGTCATCAATAAATGCAGAAAATATATCGCGATATTCAGCATGTCGAGAGAGCGACCGAATATGGATATCCGAAGTGTGAGCTATTCTCATAAGTTATCTTTTTCGAAAATGCGATTTAATAATATCGCGCAACTAAAATAATTTTTGCAACTTTTATATTGCGATACCTTCGTATATCAATATCGTTTTAATAAGCAACATAGACGAATTAATAGTTAACATAACAATACGCTTATTTTACGTAGATGTTCAATTACTGTTTAAAATCGTAGTCTTACGACATGACTATTCGTTATAAAAACTAAAGATTGCTGGCAGCGACGGCGCTAGCTCCGGCTTTAACTATATTCGCAACTTCCTTTGCGCCTATAGCTAATTCGACGCCCTTAACAGCAGTAGCGCCACCTTCGATAAAACCTAAAAGCGAAGCTCCTGCTTTAAGTACACCGACTAAACCATTCACTGCGAAATAGATTAATAATACCTTATAGACAAGCCCATCTGTTTTTTTTCTTGCGCCTGATTTGTCTGAATCATCTTTATATTGTTCGTACGTTATAATTTTTTTGTTTTTGGTTACATGATAACCTTTATTATTTAAAAACTTATATATTTGATAAGATAATGCATCTGGTATGATGTAGTCAATTACTTTTTCTTCTATCGCATGAGTAACATGCTCTGCTTTTTTAAATAGCGCAGCAGCTTTTGGTGCATTAAGAAAATTTGCTAATTTAAAAAGTCCTTTAAATAATAAAGGTAAGCCTCCAACAATAGCTAGCCCAAAACCCGCTATCATTTCAACGCCTGTTTCTCTTAAGATTTTTTGATGATTGATGTATTCATTTGTAGTAAGAATTGAATATGCTTCGCCGAGAGCGGCGCCAGTTTGAAGCTTTTTTGCCTTATCTTTTACAGGACCTTCTAGATCGCTTTGAACAACATCCAATGCTGACTCTTTGCTTAATTCTTTCGCCATTTTTAAAATATCGTTAAGAACGATAGAATCACCAGACGCTGCCATTCCTTGTTTAATAGCAGACATCACTAAATCTAATTCTTCTGGTTTATTAGTCAATGCTTCTATTTTTTCACTAATTGTATTAGCCCATTCACTAGCAGCAGACTTAAATTTTTCGCTAACATAATTTGATAATTTTTTTACGCCGTCTTTAACATCGTCCCATAGCCCTTCTTCGATAAGATATTTTCTTTGTAGTTCTTCTTGAATTATCTTTCGGATGCGCGCTTCAGATATCACGTTTGCGTAAATAACATTTTTCATCGCTATTAAATATTATATTCTAAAATTAATTTCTGCAGACTTCTTTAGTTTATTATAAAAAGTATCGTTCCATGTTAACGGTTTAGCTTCTGCTAGCGCGTTTTCAAACTCAGACTTTGACATATTGCCAGGATCTCCCCACGGTCTAACATCAACTACAACAACATCAACGTTGTATTCCTGCAATTTCTTAACTATTTTTGGCATCTTTTTATACCACATATCACCATCAAGAGCCAAAGCTATTGGCGTATTATACATCAATATTTTATTAAATATTTCATGGCGCTCGTCAAGGTCAGAGCCTAATAACGCAGTTGAATTTTCTGTACATTTAACCAAATCAAATGGGCCTTCACATAAGACTAGCCTTTTTGTCCAATCCAAATTAATTTCATTAAAGACTATTGGGTTTTTATCAACATCAGGATTATCATACTTGGGTTTTTTATTTTTATCTATCGCTCGAGCTGCAAAATAATTCAATTCACCAATAGAATCAAAGGATGGCATAAGAATTCTTCTCTTCCACCTTGGTTCATCAGAAACCCCGAACTTAAAATACCAAGCATCTCTATCCGTTAACCCTCTAGAATAAATGTATCTCCATGCTGCTTTAACATCAGGATCAGATTCATCGGCTAATGTTAACAATCGAAAATCCTTTGGAAGCTCTATTTTTTCGACACGATCAACATCAGCTGTTATTAGATTGGTTCCTGTGCCTTGTCCAGTTAATTCCCGATATAAATTAAGGTGTTCCTGCGTTCCATATTTACGAATTAAAGGAGCGAGGCTACGGGCCTTCCATCCACATGCCCAACAGTGATTTGCGTCATCGGTTGTACGAATGGCTAGTTTTTTCTTGGTTGGATCTGTCGGGGCACAAATCGGGCATTTAACATCAAAATTAAGCCCATTACCTGAAATTCGACCTCGACCAAAAATCGACTCATAAAATTTCAGCTTATCCGTGAGAGAATGAACCACAATATAACAATATAATGCTATATCATGGTTGTTCACAAACAAGAAACACCTCGAAAAGAGGCACCTCTGCTAAACTACGCTTTACTATTTCAAATCTCTTCGACGCAATTGACGAAGCTGTCTTCATCATCGATTGATTGTGCGCCACCCATGAGCTCATTATCGAGCAACGCTGCAAACTTCATGAGTGAGGTGTAGGATCCATATCCCAACAGACTATCGTATTCAGCGGAATAACCATCTCCTTCGCCTTGTGGTCCTTCAAAGTTAACAACAATTGCGTTTTTTCGGGCGACGCCTTTAATCATGGTAACTAACTTTTTTAAAGGCATTTCAAGATTGTCAGCAATCTCAGAAATGTTAGGAATTTCGATTTGCCCATCAACTTCCGGCTCTGGCATTGGCATTTTTCTTGCCGGCATTTCTCTTAATGCCGATCGCTTTACTTCTTCCTTGATAATCCTGCGGAGCTGATTGATTGTAATTTTCATGCGTATTATCTTTCATGCGTAGATGGTTAAACTATATATATCGGCAAATAGCAAATAGCAAATAGCAAATAGTGAATAGTGAATAGTGAATATTAAATATTATTTTGAGTTAAACAAGCAGCCCGGGCAATCACATAGGAATCACACATGTCACGAGAAGCATCAATAGGCTTACCGTTCTTTTTTGTTGGCCATTGGATATGTTTCAAATCATGCTCAGACATATACTTAAAAACTTGTTCTTTTCCGCTCATACCTGCTATTGATGTCCGTTGCATCTTTATTCCACAAAGTTTTCTTGCATGAGATGCCGAAATATATTCAGGATCAACTTTGAATATTTCCCTAGAAATGTAGGAGCATATTCCGTTAAATCTCATTAATGTTGTGATTGTTGCTGCTGATGACATTCCCGTACGAAACCCCATGAGTGGTTGCTCGAGAACGATTCTATATTCGCCAGGAAACTTCTTTAATAATTTAGAAAGTTCTAAAGCAGTAAGGTCGGCTTTTTCCCAAAGCGTTTTACACTTCTTAAATTCAAGTCTATCAAGATAAAGAATGTGGGATCCTTGATTGTTTAAGGACAACTCAGGATCAACAATACAAATTCCAGTTACAGAAGTAGAAACATCTAACCCAAGAACCAAGGATCCCACATAGCTATTATTAACTTAGAATGACCTTAGTAAAATCTAGTTAAAGAAGACCCATATCTTTTAATTCTATTTCTGTAAGTATTTTGTAGGTCATATTATGCATCATACACCATTCTTTGGCGGCCTTTGTCTTCTTAACAATGACTGCCTGATTTAGTTTACGAGACGGTTTGACCTCTACCACAACTTTGCTACCATCTTTATATTCTATCTGGAAGTCTGGATAATATTTGCGAATCTTTTGCGTTTTCACATTCGAAACATACTCGATAATAAGCTTCTCGTACGACCACATGACGACATCGGGATTTTCATCCAAATGGACCATATACTTTTGTTCCCAGCCGGAACGATACTTACATTCTCCAGCAATTGGTGAAACATGTAAGCCTCGATGGTAACGGCCTTTCTTTTTTTTTCTCTTCGCAGTTTTTTTCTTTGGCGCGACCATGGTTTAAAGTATTCCTCTCGACACAAGATCATATGCCATCGCTTGTTGTTCTCACAGTAGTAGGACACTTATGTATGCATAAACGAGCTGAATCTACCTGTCACCAATCAAATGTGACTTTAAATAGAATGCGATCACCTTCACGTTTCATAACAGGTTGAGCTAATACTGCTTTAGCCACAACATTTAAGTTTTCGTCGTGAAAATTCAAACCTGAAATATAAACAAACTTTTCTTTATCATTTAAATCTAGCGAAGCGCTAATAGAATTTTCCGTTGCGATATATGAAGGATTAGAAGAAGAGTTTAAGAAGCCTCTAGGCGCCAAGATCTCATATTTAGAGGTAAATAATTTTTGTTCTCCTTTAAATGACATTTCATATGCCTCCTTACCAAAGAAGTATAGGTGAGGACTTTTAATTAAGACGACGCCTTCATCATAAAAAATATTACCAACAGAATTCCAAACGCAATGAGGTGTCAAAGAGTCAGCACGATAAATATTGCCGAATCCATCGTCTTTTAACTTAATGGAAATCGTTCCATTCGAACCTGACAAAGAAGAGTCTGTAATTTCAAAACTACCTGGCATAATTCTGCAACCATAGAAGAGGTTGCTAATATCGAAAAATGTAACCTGATTAGATGACGGGTCTTTTAATCGTTGAAAAATAGTTAATGGTACATCTCTTTGAACGCCTGGGCCATAATTGCCTTCATCAGTAGTTATTATTTCCTCTATTCTTTTCTTGGTATTAACAACAGCGGTGCCAGGAGAGTTTCCTGGATTTTCTGGTGTGAATCCTATTTGCTGGTTAGATAACGTTTGATCGCGGGCATCATCATGAATTTTACTAAAAAGTAATGATGACGTACTTAACAAATTATCAAGACTAATCATGCTTAAGTCAATTCGATCCCAGGCATCTCGAGCCTTATTATTAATTTCGTTTTTTATGATTTGATAGTTAGGCTGAAACGTTCCATCATCGCAAGGTAAAATAGTTAAATTTCTTTTTCTAACAAAAGAATCGTTATATAAAAATTCGTTAGCAGGTATTGCGTCAGTCGTATAATCTAACGCCGTTCCCGACAAATGGTGCAATCTTGGAAAAACGTTATTCGCAAAATCTTTAGTAAAATTTTCTAAGTTAATATAATGACCATTAACACCGAATGCCATCGCAACGTTAAACGGGTCATCAGTAGAACCGTCTATTTCGAAGAATGGAGTTTGCAAAATACCACCATAGGCTTTACCGCCGGCTGAAGGAGCGTTGGTATATCTACGAATATTAGTGTTTTCAATGAAAAAAGGTGGAACATAAAATGCCAGCTTTTTAGCATCTGCAGTACCAGGATTACTTGCTGAAGTTTCTAAAATTTGACGATCGCTTAAATAATCTCTACGAATCATCGGAGTGTGTAGTTCGGCTTTTAGAGGATGATTAAATCGATAATAATCAGGTTGATCGAGCGATCCAGCGCTATCTACGAGTTCTTCTAGACCTTCCCGAGTAGAAGATATGTCACTAAAAAAATACACTTGACTTCCATTGTTCGAATTTATACCTTCGTAAAAGTTGCCCAAGCAAAGAACGTTTGGGTCTTCCTTAGAGGTATACGTCTTAGGCATAATTGTACCTGATGGTATAACAAAAATCCCCTTATCAATGCCATTGATATTAAATGAACCAGTTCCATCATTGATTAAATTTGTGCCCCAACGGACAACAACACGTTGCCACTTATTCCACTCTAGACTATTGTCTTCTGATAAGAAAATTAAGTCGTTCGGATAGTTTCCATAAATAGCTCGCGAAGGGGGAATATCGGCACTATGACTTAGTTGCAACATTAATCTAAAATAAGCTGGCAAACCGTTTTCGTCTTTTCGAGAGCCTGTAATTAATGACAATGCATAACTTGAAGATAAGTGAAATATTGTGCCGGCTTTAAAGTGTCCTTGCGTTATTTCATCTTTTTTATATCGAGGATTTATGTGAAAATCGAAAGAAAAAGCTCCTGATAGCGCATATGTTCCGCTTACATAGCTAACATGCTCGGGTAAATCAGCATTCTCTAAACTAGGATATAAAAGTACTGAAGAAGTTGGAATAGTTTGATTAGAGAAAAAATTTAAACTATGATAATTGGTATATGCCCATTGCGCAGTCGGATATGACATGCGATAATAAGGCATTAACATATCTTTTGTATTTAATTTTTTTACGGTGTTTGATGTGAATGAAACACTCGGCGTGAAACGAGTTATATCTAAGCGTTTTTGTTTTTTTATAGAAGAAGGCTGTTGATTTATTTCGTCTAAATAATCAGTCATGTTTGTATAAAACGAACCGCTTATAGGCGTTTTTTTTGCGATTGATAAGACGGCCTGTCTATACAACTCTATATCTTCGTCATTAATAGTAGAAAAAGAAAAGTTAGATAAAGGTCTAACTTCTTTTTCTATCTTAGAAAAACGAGCAAAAACGTTAACAGATCCTGTCACTCCTAAAATGCTAGAAGAAATATACGATCGTTTAGGATTGATAATTGTAGTAAAAAATTCTACGTCATCTGATGTAACAGGTAATATTGCCATCTTCTTCGTTTCATATCAAAAGATAGTGATTATTCGATTTCAAAAATCTAATCTAACTCTAAATGTTAAATCTCTTTCTGGACTCTTTTCGACTGGACGACTTAGTTTAGCAACAGCGAGAAGATTACCTGCAGCATCGTACAAGCCGATCCCTGTTACGAATGTAAACGATTCTTGTTTATCTTCCTCGCCTGGATCAATAACTACAAGGCGACCTCGCGAGTTGTTTGAAGTATCAACAAATGTTGGATTAGACGAGTAGTTAAATTCGTCTGCCGGTGCACGACAAAATATTAATGATGAATTAATATTAGTTACATTTTGAAATGTGATTGCTGTAAGTGAGCCTGATTGAAAACGAGTTCCGGCAAGATGGTCGATTATATTATCGATACTACCAGAAGTAATAAAGTCAGGAATAAATTTAGATGTATTTGCTGTTTCGGTACCTGGGTTACCAAGTACCATTGTCCCGAGAGGATGCATCGCGTCGATGGAGCCTGACATAAACTGGCTACCTGAAACTATTTGTGCGAGGTCAAATACTGCGATACCGGCGTCATAAAACATTAAGCCAACTTGACGAGAAGTTTTTGCAGAATCTACGATGATTCCGTATTGACCTCCTGCTACGTTAAATTTTTGCGTTGAAGCTCCTAAATCAGTAAATATTACAGATCCTGATAGCGACGTTGAATCAAGATTGGTTTTACCGGCAAGATCATCAGCAAAAGGAGGCTGATCAGTGTCGCCAACTTTTGAAGGATTCGAAGCAGTTTGATAAAATCTCATCGCAAAAGTTTCGCGCTTAATTTGATCTCTTGAAAACAAGCGCTTAAATGCAATAAACATTGCTGAGTCAACAGTAGTCGTAGTCGTTCCTTCAAGCGGCACTTTAAACAATGAATCGCTATTGCCTAAAAGCGTTTGTGCAAACTGTCGATAAACATCAACTTTTTCGCGCATCATTAATGAGCTACTGGGATACAAGGCTTTTCCTGTAGCATCAACATCAGTTTTAGTAATTGCAGCTATTCCTGTTGTAAGTGATCCTTCAGGCGCAATACCGACAGTTATATCAAACACGGCATTCGCTGTTTGTAACGTAAAGTCTTGATCATAAACAGTTTGAAATAACGATGAAGTGACGCCAGGACCGACCCCGCCTGTCACGAAATGCTGATATTTTCTTCTAGATGTTGAACCGCTTATATCTTCTTGTAAAACATCAATAAGCTGATTTAAAAAAGATCTTGCAGTCTTTATATCGCCAGGTGCTAATTCGTGAAATGTCGCCATCTTAATTTCCTCGTAATTTAGATCTTATATCAACGCATCGATGAAGTAATAGTAACGGGTAATTCGACTACTGAGCCAGAACTTCTACCAACTATCTTGATAGATGTTGTTATTATCCGGGCGCTGTCTGTAGTGATTCTACCATAAGTAGTAAAAATTGTTGATGTTAATGGTTTGACTTTAAGACTAAATTCCAATGTTGGAACTGTCCCGCCATTCGTGGTTCTAATAACGTACTTTGCGATTTTATTAGAATCGGGAGAACCTACGGCTGATTGATTCAGTATGGTCAAAAATAGATCAGGTATATACACGTCAAAGTTAGTTTCGATTATATCTGCGTCAATTGTCGATTCGCCACCTTGTGGTTGTTGTTCTATTTTGATCGAAGCGGTAACATTTTCTCCGCTAGTAGATAATACCACGGAAGTTTGAGTCGTTGGTACTAATGTCAATCTAGGTAAGTAAATAAATGGTCTCGGAGCACTAATCATTCTATATTTAAGACCTAGATTTTGATTAGTAAATGCTTCAAAAATCGGAGTATTTTTTTCAATTTTCTCTCTTCCGATTGTTCTGCCGTATTTTGTAATAATGCCATAATTGACTTCGTCGTCGCCTAAAGAAAATTTTGCGACTCTAAAAGAACCGTCATTTCTTGCTAGCGCTTGCCGACCGAAATCCGTTAGTACTGCGTCTAATATGATATTGTTCGTTGAATTATCTAAATAGCCCAATTTGAAGCCTCCACATGCATAATCTTACAATAGATATCGAATCAATAAAATTATAGCTCTAAATTAAACCGTTGTCAATTCATAAGGGTCATCTATGACAATCTTTAATGAATCACTTTTTTGATTTTGAAGATTAATAAATTGAATCTTATAATAAGCATTGTCTTGTTTCGTAGAAACCATTCGCTGAATTAATCCAGTTTCATTGATTATCTTAAAATATTCAGGCATAAAATAAACCTTTAGTTTAGTAGAACTAAATCCATCAGTCTTTATAACGTCTTTAAACGCGTCGACGTTTATGTGCAAGTTCGGATAAGGTTTCGGTGCACCGGCCGAACTAATCAATTTTTTCACCAAAATATTTTTAAAAAAATCAAAAGTAACTTCAAACTGCGAACCATAGTTTGAAGACATCCCGTGTGCATCGATTGAAGTAATAGCGTAAATATATTTAGAAGATTTTTGACTTTCAACGTCGATCTTAAAATCTTCATCTATAAAAAACAATACAGGTTGATCAGAATATTCAACAAACTGTAGAACTTCTGGGGACATATTTTTAGCGTTGCCGTCGACAACTTCTCCGGTACGATACTTTAATTTAGATTGATCAAAGCACTTTTGTACGATTAATTCAAACGGTTCTTCAATCTTTTCTCTTCTAAAAACTTGAAATTGTGTAATGTCTCTTTGCGAATTAACCGGCATGCCCCAGGCAACTTGTAGGCTTTTTTTCCTATAATCCCATATAAAATTTAGTTCTACTGGATGAGGAGGTGGAACAAATTCAAAGGTTTTGACTGTAGTCGTAACAGGATGCGATCCTATATAATATTGAATTTCCCTTATTTCATTTGTTTCTTCGTCATAACCCGTTGTAGAAATTCTTACAATCGATCTAATAGAATAAAAATACTCTTTACCTAAAAGAATAGACGTATCAATAAAATCGAGTACATAAGCATTTTCTACTGTGTAAGTTTTATCCTTTTCATAACCATCTGCAGTATAGATGGATCTTTCTATCAGATAACCGATTAATCCTGCAGAAGTTTCAAAAGCATCAGGCGTTTGTATCGCAGGACCGACATACACAGGTTGTGTGTATACGTCGTCTATCTCTGCAGTTTCTTTATGGACAAGCGTATAGTTTTTATTTATTTTTTTCCTTTCGTGAGGAAATAAAGAAGATGAAGCAAATATGTCTATTGCAGCTAATTTATTAATCTGCAAATTTAACGGATTTTTATTTGCTTTAGCTTTTAATGCTTCATATCCGGAATTAATTTTTATTTGATTATTACTAGAATCATAAAAAGTTATACCATGACTACGCGCAGAATCAGTAGCAATATCCTCTACGCTTTTTACCGAGGATGCTATATTTAAAAACTTATCCTTTTCCGATACAGCGCCTCTAATTGTTTGATTAGTTAAAGAATAGTTTTTTAGTGAATTTTTGTTATATGTATCGACAAGTTTTGATAAGCTAAATCCTGAATCGCCTAGTTCATCATTTGATAACGAATATTGTTGTTGTTTATTTATTTGATTAATAGAATTAGGAAATGTGTCTCTAGCTTGTCGCGCAGGTTGAGCAGCAGTTATAACTTTTGGAATACCCATAGGCGAGCTATAGTCTATAGAAGTTTTATTTTGCGTGAAACTTGTATTAGTCATTGATGATTGAGGAACATCCATGGAGTCTTTGCTAGTGCCGGCCGCTATCTCAGGAAAAGCATCTTCTATCCCAGGATATAACTTTCCGCCGAGACTCATTATCTCAGAACTTGCGTCTCGAATAGAATCATAATTTGAAACAGAGTGAGAAGAAAACTTCGATTTTAAAAAAGATTCTTCGGTTTGAATTTTATCTAAATTTGATTCAATCGAAGTAGCCGGGCTGTTGGCAAGAAGAAGTCCTGCAGGTGCAATAGACCCTACAGGACCGTGCCATTGAAGTTTAATGTATCGTGGAATACGGAGCGAGAAATCTATAACTTCAGAATTGATTTGTTCTATAGACTTTCTTTTTAAATGATTGGGGATATTAGAATTTTCATTAGTTCGTTCATCTATTGTGTAATAGTTGTAAAAAAAATTTGAAATAAACTCAGTAACGTTGGGTACCTTCATAGAAACTACAGGCGACGATGGCTTAGAAAAACTAGACATTACTGTTTCTGGTTTAGAAAATGTCATGATGCTTCCGTCCCTTCATACGTTTCTAACGCTACATAATATTTGTCGAATGTAGGTTCATTTATGTCATTTCTACTTAACGAAGAAATGTCGCCTGTCGAGCCAATATACTTTTCTATTACGCTTTGTGGCGTCCTTTCATCAATTTCGAAATCGTCTGGATCGAAGATAATGTGAAATGCTCTGTCAAACTTTTTTGGTAAAATTAACGATCTTATCATTGATAAATCGCTAGTTAGCAACGTGTCATCATTATAGAAGTTTTCTGCGGTGCTTTTCATAGCAGTGCTGCCTCCAGGCAATTCGGCAACAAACTTAGAGAATTGAGATTGAGATTTTTGAGAGATAACATTATATTGTTGATATTTGTGTTCGTCAAAAGGCAGGTCTGTAGTGAGTCGTAAATACTCTTCCATTAAAAAGCTTGTCGAATGATTATCAAAAATTTCACTAAAATCTTTATCTGATAAAAATGAATAATCTGTATCTTTAAGAGACGATTTTTCTAATGCATCTATCAATTTAAAATTATAATCTTCTGTATTTTTCAAATGTGGTATATTTTCGATTACGTTTTTATCAAACAACTGAAATGAAGAAGCTTCTGACATCATCCCGCGGGGAGAATTTGATGGACCTGTTGTTGTAAATATATCTTCGCTTTCTGATACGCTAAATCCATTATCAACGAAGTTTTTCAAAATTCTAGTCGGAAACAATCCTAGATCGAAAAGATATTTTTTTGGTCTATAGATCACATCCGGTAAAAATGAATTTACTCTATAGATACACAAATTAACCAAACTATTTCTATGTCGAAGTCCGCTTAAGTTAGAAGAATTTATTCTCATTCTTCTGTGCAGCTTTTGAGGTATACCTATCGAAATAATTTTTTTATTAGAACCTACACCTTCGACAAATTCTTTGGATGCTAAAAACCCCTTTAAAAAAGTGTTCCAGGCGACGAGATGAACATCTTCTATAGGCAACACACTTTCGATATTATTAACATCTCTTAGACTTTGAAAATGAGGATTTGAATCTCTAATAGGAGAAATGTAATCTTTTGCTAGTCTAGTTGCATAATCTTCAAATTTACTTCTCATCAATAAGAGTTGTTCTTCAGACAATAAAGATCTAGCTAACGCTGGATTGCCTATTTGTCTAGACAATATAAGCAATGTTCTTCCGTATAATCCTGATTTGAGCGACAAATTATTTTTTAATAACGTAAATTCACTTTTTAGTTGATAAACGAATGAATAAAATTTATCAATAAATCTAGTCGTTTTTGTATTGTAATCCGTCAACATGTTTTCTACCTTAACAATAATTTCATCATAATGTAGCGCAACTAATTGAGGAACATTCGAATTAGAGGGTAGGTCAAAAATCCTAATTTCACGTTTAAATGTTGGTGGCAATTCAAAAACTCTTATGTTTTGTTTAGGCGTATTTATTTTTTTAATTCCGGTTATCGAAGAATTATAGACTTTATTTGCACTTGAGAATAAAGTTGGCGAGTTGGGAAGTCCAAAAGATTGATTTTTATACACATCGTTTTCAATTAAATTAAACTTAGTAATCCCTTGATTCGCCTCTGACGCGCTAAGAAAAACTTGAACAACTGAATTTTTTATCTTATTAATCGTTATTTTGTGGCTTGATTCTCCGCGCGCGGAAGGCTTCTTTATTGACCCTAATCTCTCAGGATTAGCAAGATGAACCATTAAGCAGCATAATTTGAATATAGAAATTAGATATAAGGTTTTTTGAATTCCTGTGTATGTTGATTTTTTATCTGCTGAAAAACCTGTATTGTTATTAGTGATATTTAAAATTTGAGTTGCAGCGGCAAAATTACTTCTATTTTGATCTAGAAAAAATCTTCCGTTAGTTTTTGAATTTTGGTTATCAACATCAAAATTTTCATTAAATTGAGTCAGCAGCGCGCCAATCTTACTTAATATTTTTAAACCTGAAGAGCCATTAGAATTATATTGAGACAATAGTGCTTGTTTTATTACGTTAAGCGACAAAACAGTTTCTTCGCGGACCTTTGATGTAGCGTCTATGACTTCTTCAACAAATAAGCTTTTAACTCTTTTCATGATAGTCTCTACCAGGATTATTCTAATAGTACTATCAGCAGGAGCAGAAACATCACCATAGTTTGATTCATTCGCCGTCGAAAATGCATTTGCAGAATACATCTGTAGTAAAAACAATAAAGACTGTAATTCAGCGTCGTCTTTATCCAATGCCAGTGAAATCAATAATGCGCTCACATCGTTATCTTTATCTTTAAATTGCTTATTAGTCCATAACTTAGGACCGCCGCTTCGCCTTAATAAACCTGATCCGTCTAAAATATTTTTTTCTATATGTCTAAGCAAATTCACAGGATTAGAAAGAGAATCTTTTATGTCTTCTTGCAGTCGATTTTTTGCGCTCGCCGAGTTTACTTCGGCTGAGAGTCGCACAAATGTATTAGTTAGTGAGACGCCTGATTCTGAAGCTTTCGTAATTTTGTTCAATGCGCTTGAATATGGAATTGCTGGCTTAAATGATAAATCATCTTTAACCATCTTTAACATATTCGTGGCGGAATTTAGTCTTGATGAATATCGATCTAAACGCGTGGCATCGAACCCTCCTTTAACTGGGTTTATAGAACTCTCAAGATAATAAATCGTTCCAGGTGTTATTACTACGTTAGGTCTTACAGTACCTACATTGTCGTTAATATATCTATCCTCAAATGACAACACCTCTACTCCATCTGGTTCTATGGTTTGTGCTAAACTAACCAGTGACTTGCCACCCCCAAGAGGCGTCGGCGCAATATCTGTTATATCGTCGCCGACTTGTCCAATAAAATAATTCCAGATATTAGAGTTTTTACCGCCAAAATTGAATGGATAACCGTAATCAGTAACGATCGTTGATCTCATTTTAGTAGAATAAACGTACTCTTTACATAAAAGATGACTTAGCTTTGCTATCGATTCATCTATACTAGAGGCATCAGAAAATATTTTTTCATTAAAAATAGAACTATTGATATCGTTTGAACTAAACGCAGCAGCGGTAACTGTTATAATCGCGCCGATAGAACCAGCATCGCTTTTTAATAAACTTTGTATAGGGTAAGTTAGCACTTGTTTTTCATTAAATTTAAACTTTTTTATTAATGAAGACCTAGCAGGATTAAGACTAAGTGCGTCGTAATAAGAAGAATTATAAGGATCTATTCCTAAAGCCGTACCGTCAGATAAAAAAGACTGAGGCATTCCATTAGCTAAAATTTCTTTTAATTCTAGACAACTTTGCAGCCAGATCTTAGTCGGTGTCCACGAATTAGTAACATTAGAAGACTCGTTTAATATATCTTCAACGCTTAGTGGTAGCGAATTAGCATAAAAATTTTGCGCGTCCGGATCAGTCAAGTCGTAATCAGATGGAAGTATATCAATAAGCTTTAATATATTAATGTCGATCGGATATCTAAAATCCAACTTTTTTCTAATTGATGAAAAATGATTTAAAAGTTCCTCAATCCCGCTAGAATGTGTCAGCAGATATTCGGATATTCGATCAGCGCGACCTTCGGCATCAGCTTGTAAAGAGTTTCCGACTAAAGGATTAGTAAGTAAATCTTGTATAATTTTTGATGATCTAATAAGAATAGAATCTTGTTTCGTTTGTAAATATTCTCCGAATTCGTTTAATCGATTTTGACTATCGTAAACAGGTAAGAAACTTGAAAAAGCTATAATCTCAGGACTATTACTAATAATACCTGTAGTCGTATCAAAAGGCTCAACTTTTTTTTGTTGATTTATGCTAGGAATCGTAAACGTTTCATCTAAATTAGTCTTTGAAGTTTCATAAGAAACACTAGAAGGCTTAGGAATTTCAAAATTAGCAATATTATGAGCAGAACCCCCGATGGATTGAGCAACTACGTTTCCGTGTCTTAAGACTCTAGATTTTGATAACATTTATTTCTCCGAAATTTGTTGTTTAAAATACAACTCTTCTGGATCTACGACAACAGCATTAGATCTTAACGCTGTACCTACTGAAAAGTCATATAAAACAGGAATCACATAATAAATAATTGTTCCTACGTCTGCTGGACCTAAAAAGTCGAATAATTCTTGTCCTATGAACGCGCCTAATAATTGTCTAGTCGAATTAGCTTCTTTGACAACAACAAAATGATCAAACTCAGATAAATTACCCGTTAGGCTCCAGTGTAGTCTAATTTTATTTGCATCGATCCTTTCAGCAGCGAGCGAATTAATCATATATAGCTTATTCATGCCCGTCAGCAAATAGGTCGCTGTTACGCCTATCTCTCCATCCTCATCTATTTTTTTCATTATCATGTTATCTTGTTCATCAATAGCGGGAATGGTTCCACTTTCCAAATAAGAAGGTTGTCTCCACTTGTGAGGCTTATAACTAAAGGTCGATGGTGGCTCGCCGCCGTGATGGGGCAGATTCACTAAATGAACCAGCCCTTTAATCATAGTAGCTGGATTTCTAGCATACGTTCTTACTTCATATAGATAATCGGCCGTGACATCTAAGTCTTCTATTCCATGCATCTTTCTATTGCTCATATCATCATTAAGAAAATATTCGCTTTGGCTATTTCCCAATGATGCGTTCGATGTCAAATCGCTAAAAAATTCTCTAACTCCATTTTTTAAATTTATTCTTGCAACTTTATGATAGACTATATCGTCTAGTTTGTCTAAACCAGTATTTGGATTTACCTCTATAGAAACACCTGGGGCGTTTGCTGCAATAAGGCCGATTTTGTCAGAAACATAAGACCGAGTGCTGGTAATATTAAATCTGAAATTAGGACGACCATCAACTAAAGTTGATGTATGATTAGACGTTGCAACAGCAATTCCTTTATTATTAATTTTAAAATATTGATGTATCTTGCTAATGGATTGCCTTACTTCGCCAGTCGTCGTTTTATAACTCAAAAAATATTCATATATATCTCCACTTTTTACTTGGTCATCTACTAATAAAGTAGTGTCTCCTTCAAAATCTCTATATGGAATAATCACTTCTTTTTTTTCAAAAGAAGAACCGTTCCATGTAGATCTACTAATTTGAAATTGTGCTGCATAAGATGGCGGATAGTTTAATGTAATCTCTACAGCGTCTGTCACACCAACATTTAATTTATCAGTAACTATCAAAGTTACGGTATCAATAGGCGTATTTTGTCCAGAAATTACGCCATCAGCGCGCGGATTCAACGTTGTAGTTAAGGCATCGCCTGTGATACATCTAAATATATTAAATTTGTTGTCAGGTATAGCTTCGCTTATAGCACATTCATCACCAACCACTAAAGTAGTATATTCGCTAGCTATACTATAGCGAGTACATTCTCCACGATTATTCATTTCCTTTTTTTCTATTCTTATGTAACTAGAATTAGGATCATTTTGTATAACGCTAACTTCTTGACGGTCTTTCGTCGGTGCCGCAAGTTTAGGACGAATAATCGGTTGCTTAAAAAACTTTAAGTGTTTTGTAAGATTGACCGAAGTCGTCTTTCTTTCGACAGGAACTTCGTTTACAATAAGTCTTGCTTTTTTATTTCTTTCTAGTTTAAAAAGTTCTAATTGTACTTCGAAACTTCCTTGCACCAGATTTTTTGGTATCAATAGATACACTGGTATAGACACCTTATCAACAAGCTTTCTTTTTTTTGCTGACCGATAATAGGCACTTTCGCGAGGCAAAGATTGCAGCGCATCGCGTATATAATATTTTCTAATCGAGTTAATAATTTCGTAATCAGTCCTATCAAGTTGTAAATTGACAACTTTCATCGGATGGACAAGAAAATTAGAAATTAATTCTAGATTAAGTTTTCTAATATCACCTTGATCGACATCGGATGAATCGTATAATGCATTACGGTTATTAACTAATTCTAAACTATCTAAATAAGAATACATCCCTTCTATCTGAGATGCATGTACTCCAGACTGTAGCGCGCGCGCTACCTCGGGGTCTATATAATCGCGTAGATTAGCAACGCCTTCTGCAATTACACTATTGCTTTTTGCTATAGCTTGTTTCACTTGTCTAACGTGTTTAAATTGAATATTTTCAATTTCAAACTTGCCTTGTTGTGCTATAATGGCTTTTTTCTTTGGAGGCTGCGCACTTAATTTTTGAATATTAGAATTGTCTTCAATAAAAACATTTTGATTAATACACTTGATGACTACTTTACTAAGGAATTTATTGGCTATCGCTATTTTAGAAACTCTAAAAACGAATTCAAAAACGTATGCTTCTTCGATTTCGTCAATTAACGTTGCGAAATGAGGCGTAAATTCTATTAGGTTTTTTTGTTTATTCGTAAAAGAATATGATTGCATCGTAACTTCTCTCTAAAAATCTTCTTCATTAGATCCGAAGACTAAAGTAAATAAATGTATGAAACAATCAGATCCCGAATCATCGACTATAAGTTTTCCAATAAAAAACACGTGATGACTTGCTACTTTGATAGATTGCGAATTATTATAAACCTTGCCGTAGTCAATAACGTCTAGTTTTCTTACTTCGTTATTTGTTATTTCAAAAAATTGTGCAACAATATCATTATCTCTTGATGTTGGATCGAAATAAATTACTCTTGAGTTTTCTTCATAGCTCTTTAGTTCTTGCGTTATTCTTTTAAACGTAAGTTTTTCAATTTTCCCCCATGGAGGATAGTTTCCTAACCCATATCCGCTATTAATTAAAGCTGAGATGTTCGTTTTGTCAGCGGTGCCTGGTCTTGTCTTCTTAATAGGTGGCAGCCATTTAAAGTTAATTAAATTTCTTAACTTTTCATCATTAAATAGTGAGTCTATTAAAGACGTATTCGTTGGTTGAATTAATTGAATCGTTTCTTTATTAGGTACGATTTTAAATTCTACCTCGTTAGGGCTCAAGGCAAATTGATCATCATTAAACAATCTGTCTATCGTACTTAAAATTTGTAGTTGTTTGAAACTATCTATAGAGGAACTTAATATACCTTCTATTTGAGAAGCGAATTTAGATCCAGAGACTATGGTATCGGAAATGGAGCCAGATATAAAATTCGTCTCTACTTTTTTTAATTTCCCGCGACTAATGTTATGAGTAGGATTGTATGAATTTAATAAACCTGAATCATCTGCTTCAAAAGTTATTTGATCTTGTGGAACGTTAAACGCTTCAAGATATATTTTCCTAGTCGGGTCTATGTGGCCTTCTAATGTATCTGATTCATAAACAACATGAGCGTCGGTAAACGTAGCGTAATTGATACTAAACGTGTTAGCAGCAAGTTGACGTCTACCTTCATGCGTTATAATCGCATCAATCACTCTAGATTTATTATCTAATATTCCGCTCATGTTTCTACATACCAAATATGTAAGATTGTTAGAATGTGGCCTATTTAGTGCTAGAGTATCTTGGATGCCAAGGTGGCTAATTCCGAGCGCTCGCCCTTAATAAGACTAACATGACCTGCGATGCTATGTTCTTTAAACTTTTCAACTGCATAAGTTAAGCCATTTGTAAAAGTATCAACGTGAACGTTGTCAATCTGTTCAATGTCTCCAGTGAGAACTATTTTAGTTCCGTCGCCAACTCGAGTAATAATAGTCTTCAATTCATGCATCGAAAGATTTTGAGCCTCATCAATAATAACATAAGCGTTTGGAATTGATCGACCTCGAATAAATGTAATCGCCTCTATTTCAATAAGCCCTTTTTCTTGCATTAGTGCCAAATAATATTCATCGCTAATTCTAGACTTTGCTGAGTCGGCCACAGCACGTTTTTTATTTCCTTTTCTATTATTCATTAAGAAATTAATATTATCTCTAATTGGTGCTATCCATGGTTCCATTTTTTCTTCGAGTGTGCCTGGAAGAAATCCGATGTCTTTACCGACAGGCTGGACAGGTCTAGTCACAATAAGCTTTTCATATTTAGCATGGTCAGGACTTCCTATTCCTTTAAGCTGTTCTAGTGCAGCCGCAATAGCCAATAAAGTTTTTCCTGTACCTGATGGACCAGTTAGCGTAAGAAGTTTAATATCATTGTCGAATAGTAGATCTAACGAAAATGTTTGTTCTTTGTTACGAGGCTTAAGTCCAAAAGCTTGTTCAATTTTAGCAATAGGAATTAACGGTTGCGAAGGCTCAATACACTTTGTCAACGCTGATCTTGTCGTCTTTCCGTCTATGCCTGTGTTTTTTATTACAACTATTTGATTTGGATACAACGAGTTGTTGCTTGCTTCTTCAGGCGAAAGTAATAACTCACTTTCTTTATAAAATTGTTCTACACGATTCTCATTGACCTCGACAACAGCAACGCCTCTATAGAAGTGCTCGGCGTCAGGAGTTACTCTCATGTTTAAATAATCCTCGCACTTGATTCCTAAAGAATCGCACTTAATTCTAACATTAATATCCTTACTAACAAGAATAGCAAACTTACTATTCTCATAATTGTTAAAGACGCTTTCTTGCTTAAGCTGCAACATAAAAGAAATAATCATGTTATCTACCTTGGAAGATGATAGCTCAGGAGGCAAATTAATTAAGCTTCCAGGATTTATTGCGGCAATTCTTAACGTGCCACCTCTTTGTAGCGCAACGCCTTCAACTAAACTACCTTTTAATCGCAGCGCGTCGAGTGTCTTAGATGTTTGTCTAGCATTTCTTCCAACCTCATCAAGACGACTTTTATGATGATCAAGTTCTTCGAGTACTGCCATCGGTATAATAAGATCATTGTCTTCAAATGAAAATATCGCAGATGGATCACTAAGCAAAACGTTGGTGTCTAAAACGTATGTTTTTTTCATATAACCTATAAACAATTATACTATATAATTAAACAATTAAATACTGATTTCATAGGATTGTCTAAGTTAGACAATCCTATGAAAAGAAAAAAACTAAAAACGATATCAGATAATACTTGTTTTTCACTTCATGAACATTACAATGTTGAATGTCAAAAAAAGACTTGCAACAATTGGATCAATTATTCAGAAGGAAAAAACTGTGTTGTAATATCTTCAAAGTCTGGTCCTAAAACTCTTCAGGAGATTGGTCAAATCTATAATTTAACTAGAATGAGAATTTGCCAAATAGAAAAAAATATCTATGAAAAAGTAAAAAACTTAATCATTCAAGAAATTCAAGAATAATCATTTTTTGTTATTCGTCAATCTTGAAGTCTTATCTCGCTTTTTTTGCTTTGGCATTATGCTGTTGATAACCTCGACAGCTTCTACAGCTTCTACAGATTCTACAGCTTCTACAGCTTCTACAGACTCTACAGCCTCTACAGATTCTACAGCCTCTACAGATTCTACAGCCTCTACAGATTCTACAGCCTCTACAGATTCTACAGCCTCTACAGATTCTACAGCTTCTATAACGTCTATAGTCTCGATAGCTTCGAGAACTGCAGGAAGTACATAAGACGTATTTTCTAAGAGCTCACTTGTCTTAGTAACTTCGGCTGCTGAAGCGAAATGTAAACCATTTTTAACTTCAGCAGCTATCGTTAACTTTTCGTTTAACGAAATATGATTAGTGACAGGTGCTAGCACGGAAGACGTTACTTTAAAAGACGATTCTTCTACTTTTTGCTCAGGCTCAAGTTTTAGTTTCGTCTTAGCAGATTCGTCAACAAGACAGCCAGACTTGTTAGTCTTAGTGTGACATTTTTTAGGATCTAATTCTAGATTAAAAATATCAGCTAATATTGCTTTGTTGTGCGCAGGCATAAAAATCAATCTTTCTTATCAGTCTCAATTGTCAACTTAACAAGCTCTTTAGACTTTGTTTGAAGTTGACGAAGACCTTTTCTAGCCCGAACGCCTGCTGCGGCTGTACCGTTCGCATTTTTTAACATGTCTGGTTCGAGAGCTTCAACTAGCGTCTTAAATTCGTTCCACTTATCTAAAACTGTATTTTCCATATTTTTTTCCTAAGCGTATCTAGAACATATTCATATAAATTGTGTAACAGTAAATATAAATTCAACAACTAATATTAAACTCTTTTAGAAATAGGTTTCTATTCATTTTATAAAATCTTTCCCAATCGCTATCGAGAATATAAGACGCGGCATGGTCGGTTTCATTTCTAATAGATCTGCCTAAGGATTGAATGATAGACTTAGCAGTCATATAAGAATACCACTTTTCGTTTTTTTCCATGCGCTTCTTAACCACTAAACTACCGAGGTAAGGAAAAGGCACTTTACATATAATCTGAAATCTACTTAAATCATCCCGTAAGTCTACGCCTTCCATCATTGATGGACTTAACAAAACAGTCGGATCTTTACTACTAATATGAATATTTAAAACTTCGTCTCTATTAATCGAATCATGAAGCAATAATCGAGGGGAGTTAATATTCTCCTTGACGTATTTCGCAATCCTATAGTTCGTACAATGAATGATACCTTTGTCATTTGAGTGCTTCTCTAAAAGCATCTTAACAGTTTCTACCATAACGGGTAATGTTTTATCTATCATGGATTTTGACATACTTCCAACAGGAATATAATGAATTGGTCTATTTTCTATCGGAAATGGCGAAGGAATAGACAAGTAAGCTACATCGTTTAAATCTAGACCTAGTGAAGAACAAAAAATGTTTTTATCTACGATAGTAGCAGACATCATGAGTATCCTGCCTCCAAGCTTAAAAAGTGTATCATGACTATAAGGAGAAACATTGATAGATTTAAATTCGTATTTCTTACCTGCATTTTTACTATCAGATGCTGGGATAGCTACGTTCATCGTCCAGTTTTCAGTATTATAAACCTCAATAAATTTATCGATTTTATTAAGATGTTTATCTAGTAACTCATATTGTTTTGAATAAATTCCGTATCCTTCAATATCATTACTAAGTTTTAATAGCGACTTTTCTATTGAGCGCATATGCTTTTTTAGTGCCTTTAGATAAGTCGTCTTTACCCATTCGTGGATGATTGTTTGCGAATCTGAGCGTGGTGGTTTACACTTAACAATATCTCTCGCAAACTTTTCAGAAAAAGTAACTTCGATAAATTTGCTTAATTCAGATTCTGTATTGTGAGCTTCATCAATAACCAATAACGCTCTAGGTTCTAATTTGCCTGAATATGCAGATTCAGCAAGAATATACGGAAAATTCGTTATAGAAATAGGCGAGTCAATAAACTGTTGCTTTTCTATTGAATATGGACAATTAGTCTTGCAATGCTTTTGAAATTCAGTACCTACCAACTGTTTTGTCAATTTAGACAACACTCTTTTAGATTCTGCGCAGGTTTGATCTTCATAAAACCCACAATGATAATTACTGGAAGACTTGATAGACTTAACTAGATTTTTCTCTGACGTCGGTCCAAAATCGTTTAAATACTGTTGTTGCAATATTTTTTGTGTAGTGACGATATAAGTCCCTGTGAGCGTGTCACCATTTTGATCGCGTAAAGAAGATCCATGCGCATCCATATATCTAGCTACACATACGCCCGTAGCTGATTTACCTACGCCTGTGCCTAGTTCTAGGACTACGTATTTTTTCCCGCTTTCGAATGCATCAAGAACATATTCAATAGCTTTTCCTTGTTCGGGTCTAATTTTTGAGAAAGGAAAGTATCGTATATAGTCATGAAGAGGCATAAGTATATACTACGACTATTACGAAAAACTTTGCACCAGTTACATCAAGAATTTATTCGGCGCCGATAATTTTATCTACAATTCCCATTTCAACGGCTTGTTGAGGCGTCAAGAAAAAGTCATGACCAGCTTTCATAAGTTTGTCAATATTTTCTTTTTTCATCTTTGTTTCTGACATGAGAGCTGTAACCATTAGTTCATGCAATCTTTCAAATTCCTTCATTTCGTTCATGGCCTCGAATACGTTGCCAAGCACTCCACCTGAAATAGGATGAATCATAATTCTAGCAGAACGTCCTATCATTCTCTTGCCTTTGACACCAGAAGCAAGAAGCAAAACACCGGCTGACATAACCTTACCTAATGCTATGGTATAGACATCGCATGGGAGGAATTTAATGGTATCATAAAGAGAGAACATCTCATCGACTGATCCACCATAAGTTGAAATTACAAGATGAATTGGTTTGTGATTTTGATTTGCGAGATGAAGAAGTTGAACAATTACGCTGGATATTGAGTGTTCATTAACTTCCCCATGAAGAACTACCAGTCTATCATCAGCGCCATGGGCGAGACTAGAGACGTAGTACGAATCATCGCTACTATTTGATTTATTTTTATAAGCTGCGCTAACTGATCTACCCATTGTGTATTCCTTCGTATATACCAGCAATCGTTAAGTTTGGTACTAACTCTTTTAAAAAGCCAGAAATATTCTGTGCCTTTTCGATATCTTCTAACTCTAAACTCAAATAATACATAATGAGATATTTTTGTCTTTCTGATATTCCAAATTGATATATCTCACCAATAATTTTACGAGCAATAATGCTTTCTTCAGCTAGTTTATCTGCATTTGTTGAACCATAAAGTTCGCTCATATTAATAGCCCAGATGATCTAGTGAATACTTCTACTTTACAAAGAGAATCACTTAAAATTACGATATACTTACCATGAATTTCTTCACCTTCAGTTTCTGTAGTCATAATTGCAAATTCTCCCCATTTTTTATTTTCTACAATAAATCTTGTAGCTTCCCAAGTTGCAAGATCAGCGAAACTGGCTTCGAGTACATTAGCAAAGTTAGGGTGCAAAGATGATTTGATGTCTTCAATTTTCATTAAAGAGTTCATGTTTTCCTTGGTGGGTAATACCTCAGACTTACACACATCGGTAACCTTATGTATGATTCCGCAATTGTTGCATTGCGCATATTTAGCAACAACATTCTCATCGTCATCTAGAACTGAAAAAACAACAAATTGATGTGGTGGTGGATTCTCTAACTTTTTAAATTGAGGTAGAACGCAGCGACACCTAATAAGATGTTTTTGTCCTCTACTCATTTTTTCTTTTTTGGCGTTTCGTCGGTGACGCCTTCCACGAACGTTGTCTTCAACGAACGTTGAAAATTACTTAAACCTCTTTGATAACCTTGTGTTATAGAAATATCAACCATATCAACCACCAGTCTAAGTTGGTCATCTGTTAATTTTTGTCCGAGTGCGCCGGTGCTATTAGCAGAACTTAAATTAGCTTTAGTTAAATCTTTAGAATAATTAAGTAAGTTCAAAACTTCTTTAGAAACTTTATCTATTTTGTTCATTTGTGTACCGTATAAAAAGAATAATGTATTTATTGATGCAGGTAAACGTCGGGAGCCAGAAATACTATGAAAACATTAAAACAAGAATATAAATTAAAAAAAATAAATGAGCTTAAGCACAGAGTAAGGAAATCAGAACTAATCTTAATAGAAAACGATAAAGATATTCAAACGTCTTTGCTGCTCGAGGCGCTCGATGAGGATGAGTATAAAAAGGCTACAGAAGTCATAGAAAAACTTAGAAAAATTTCTGGCGTAGCTAAAAGTCTGAATTTAAGCATATTACCTAAAGCTATAGAGGATTGTGTTAAGGATATAAATACATTCGCTGGTGGCGACTTCAAAACAAAGGCTATGGGACAATTGGCTTCTTTATTTAGCAAATCAGCTCCTTCTAGTAACCCTATATTAAAAGGATTGTCTTTTGCTAGCGCACTAGAAGCTGGTTTTAAATCACTTCAAACAGTCGTAAAAAATAACATCAAAGACATTCAAAACAAGATGGACGTTTCGATCATCAAATCATCGGAAGAAGATCCTGCGATACAAAAAAACATCTCTAATGCGCTGACTAAATCATTTATACCAGCCGGTGTATTCGGAAAGTTATTCGGTAAAATTCCTTATATTGCTGATTCTAAAAAATTGATCGAAGAAATAATGACATTAACGCCTGACCAGATTAATCAGATATATGAGCCGCTCAATAGCGGTACTAAGGCCGCTGATGTCGATCAAAACATAACAGACGAAGATGCCAACGATGCTGCAGCTAAAGAAATAGGAGACAAAGAAGGCGGTAAGGAGGCTGGCGAAGATGAAGCTAAGGAGACTAGTTCTGGTAAATCACAAAAAGGTAAAGCAAAAGATGCGCTAGTAAGTGCAACACAAAAGGCTGCGAAAAGTGCTGGCATAACTGATGGCGAGGCTATGAATTCTTTAATGAAAGAATTAGGTTATGAACTAGGCTCTTTCGAGGGGTCTTTAGTCGCACCTGCATTAACAGAGTTGATGGCAGATAAAAATATAGATGCTGATCAAATAGACGGATTCATTAAGGGCATGATGACGGATTTTGAAACAGAATTTAAAAATGATATTGATAAAAAAATAAAAGCAAACGCTGACAAAATTAAAAAGGACGCAGCTGCTAAAGCTAAAAAAGCCAGTGGTGATTCAAAGAAAACACCTAGCGCTGCTGAAATTCAACAAGCTTTTATAGACAGCGTAGAGGTGTAAGAGTCATATAATAAATTAATCCGTATTCTTTAGATGCGGATTTTTTTATTAAAGAACTATAAATCGTTATGATATTATACAACCAAGACGATTATATTCTTTAAAAAAGGAACTGTAATAATGCTCGGCTACCTTTAGTGACGTTAACGGATATAAGTTACCATTGTATTCAATGACACCATGGGTAGCAGCTATCTTAATCGCTCGAAGCGCTCTATCAATCATGAAACTTCTTTTATACGTATTGTGATCTGCTTTTAACGATATTGTTACTCTATTCGATCCTAGATTTTTTATTCTTTTTGCCATCAACTCTTTCGTTGCTGTTAATTCAACTTCTAGTAATTTTTTTTGAAGTAATAATATATGTCGATCAACGTCAAGTCTAGTATTACATTTTTCTACTAAAATACCGGCTTCACTAATGTTAATATAGTCAACACGAGGGGCTAATGATATATCGACATTGTTAATCAATTGTCCTTTTAAAGTTGATATTAGATCGCCACCAGAAACTATTGCAATATCGTTCAATAAATTAACACCGTCTAAATCATACTTGACTATAAATGGCAATATGGATAGCGAACCTCTTTCGCAGTTAACCTTGATAGTATGTGCTACATCATCAGACATGCCTCGTACAAAAAGAAAAACATTGTCCTTTATTTGTGAAGCGTCTTCTAGTATGCGATGTATTTCTGAAACTGATTCTACATATCCATCGATGCATATCACCTTAGGACCTAGATATTTCGAATTTTTTAATTTTAATATTGAAACAACATCAGGGAAAAAGCTACCATCATTTAGCTCAACTACGTCTTCATTGTGTTGCTGGTTTAATAAAACGACTTTACCGTTTAGACCAGCTAAACATATTGCCTCGTGTACAAGATCTGCTAGCCCTTTATCAACATATGTTGATATAAGCGTTTTTAAGTTAACGCCATCCAACTTTTGACAAAAGTTGTTGCAATCGATCTTGTTATTTTTATCTACGTTTAAAAGAAGCTGCAACATTAAATCAGATGCCCCAGCTGAGAGAGTCTCTACTTTGATTAAGTACGTTAACAATAAATTAGAAATCGCAGTTTTTGTGGATGTTTCAAATTTTAATTGTTGCAGCGCTTGTAGTCCTAAGTTTGTATTAAGACAATTTTTATAATTTTTTAAAATGCTAGCTAAATGTACGTCAAGTTCTTTTGTAACTATTTCCACATATAGATGTTATTCATTTATAGCGAAAAAGTACAAACTATGGAGAGTTTTTTATCGAACTAAAAAATAACTTTAAAACGACAGCAATAAGGCCACCTCCTAAAGCAGCACCGACCCATTTGATGCCAGAAAATAGAACATTTTGAAACTTTTCAACATTACTCATTGAAATTTCAAGCTTTTGTATTTTTATTTGCATCAATCCAGATTCTTTTTCTAGTGTATCTTCAGCTTCGTTAGATAGTCGCTTCCACGTTGAATATTCTATAAGCTGTTTTTCTATTTCTGTCACCGAATCAATATTAGCAGCCTTGTTTAAAGCGATTCTAGAAAAAAGTCCATCATCAGGATCGTAAATCGCTTCGTGTATTTTATCAACTTTTTGAATGATTTGAGCTTGACATTTTTCTATATTATCAACATTAAATAACAACTTATCAAATCCGCCATTTAAGGCCGGACTTATATCCAGCTTGGCATAAATATTTTTTAATAAATCCTTGGACTCTTGATCATCCAAAGAGTCGTCTTCTTTTTCGATTTTTAAAGATCTTTTATGAAAAGTTTTTTTGTTCATATCGATTATTTATAAGTAACTTATAATTAAGAAAATTTTAAGATTATTTATCTTATCTTATCTTATCTTATCTTATCTTATCTTATCTTTATCTTAGATCTTATCTTATCTTTATCTTAGATCTTAGGTGTCTTTATTAAATGTACATTTAATATAATAATTCAAAGTATAGA